>Ga0255052_10000202_pt1 | contig 46155 bp, 41 predicted proteins | sample JV7_2_21_MG_FD_188632 | JGI IMG/M metagenome (GOLD analysis project Ga0255052, IMG submission 188632) | Seawater microbial communities from Jervis Inlet, British Columbia, Canada - JV7_2_21 | ecosystem: Environmental > Aquatic > Marine > Inlet | place: Canada: British Columbia | collected...
TGAGCCCGGCACCGAGCCGGGCTTTGACGTTCGTGAGAGCGCACGAGCCCGACGGCTGTCCATCAAGGTCTATCCGCGCGGGCGTGTCGAAGTCGTCGTGCCGCGGCGTACAAGGCCCCAGGAGGTCGAATCCTTTGTCAAAGAGAATAGCGAATGGATCCGCAAAGCACGGCAATCCTTCGCGCTAAAGCATCCACCAGAACCATTCTCGTTGCCCGAGTCGATCGAGCTCAGGGGGCTCGGGCGGGTGGTGCCAGTTCGCTACGAGCCTCGGCATAGCGCAAAATCCGTGCGCTTCAGGTCGGTCGGCGGGCAGGTCATTCTCGCGGGCCAAATCAGCAACGAAAAACTCTGCGTCAACGCTTTGCGGCGCTGGCTGAGCTCTGTCGCAAGGAAAGAGCTTGAACCGATGCTCCGGGCGCTGTCTGAGCTCACCGGCATGCCATTCAAGAAGCTGCAGATCCGGGCGCAACGCACGTGCTGGGGCAGCCGCAGCGGAAAGGGCACAATCAGCCTGAACCTGTGCCTGCTTTTCCTGGAACCGCAACTGCTTCGGTACCTGATGGTTCACGAGCTGTGTCACGGACGGCATATGAACCACTCCAAAAGCTTCTGGCGCCTGGTAGCGAAATTCGAGCCGCATTATAGAAAGCTGGATCGCGAACTGACGGAATGCTGGAACCGGGTTCCTGGCTGGCTGGGTATTTATTGAGAATACAATTGGGGCTGAATGATTAAATTATCCTTGTTAATCATTTTCTTAGCGATGTTATTTAAAGTCCTCTATTACCCTTGATCCAACAACTCCCTCAGGTTGATCACGGCCGCATTGGCCCTGGCCAGGTAGTTCGCCATCACCAGTGAATGGTTGGCAAAAAGGCCGAAACCGCCGCCATTCAACACAATCGGTGACGTCAGCGGCTTCAGGCTTGCTTCGAGCTCGCGGATGATCTGCCTGACGCTTGCCTCGGCGTTTTTGTCGGCCAGGACCTGTGCAAAATCGAATTCGGCGGCCCGGAAGAAGTGAATCAGCGCCCAGGCGGTTCCACGGGCCTCGTAGAAGATATCGTCGATCTCGAACCAGGATGTCCTGACATCGACGCTGTCACCCAGGGAGGTATTCGCTTCGGCAGCAGCATCGCCGGCGAGATCGGTATTAATGACTGAAGTGGCAACGCTGTCACCCAGTCGCCGCGACAGGCTGCCCAGCCGTTTCTCGACCTGGGCGAGCCACTCACGAAGGTTATCAGCCCTCGCATAGAACTGCGCCTGCGGCTCACCGACACCGGCCAGTCTGTCACGGTATTTGACGAACCCGGCAATCGCATCCCGATATTCAGATTCCGTACGCGGAAGAATCCAGGAATCGTTGTCGAAAAAGAACTGCGGTTCCCCGACAACGACGTCGACATCTTCCTTGGACTGCGACTGGCTACGGCTGTAGTCATTTCGAATGACGCGCGCCAGATCGCGGACCTGCTGCAGGACGCCGAATTCCCAATTGGGAATGTTGTCGAGGAAAACGCCGGGCAGCATCACATCGTTGCTCAGATAACCACCCGGCTTATCGAGCAGGGTCTCAGCCACTCGGACCAGCGTATCCGTGGTGGCGTAACCGATTACCGTTTTGTCGCCATCCGCCTTTTGATTAACCCAGAAGACATCGGGCATCCTTGACCAGTACCAGCCGAGAATGGTGAGAAACAAGAATACGGCGGCTACGACCCAGCCAGTCGTTTTTACCCATAAAGGCCTGCCAGGAATCTTGTCTGTCTGCTCAGTGGATTTGTTCTTTTTGAATATCATCTTGCTAGTTTCACAGCCCGAAAACGTCTAGAGGGTCGCACAGTTTATCAGTTCCGAATCATCACACTCCAATCAGGACGGGCGCCGTTTGAGCGCGCAAGCTTGCAACGCAGACTCAGAGGCCCGAATGCGATTCTGCAGTCTGCCGTACCCCTTCCTCCGCACGGCGCTTTCTCTCCTGCTTTTCAAGGCGCCTGTTAAGCAGATAGCGAATTGTCAGCATCGTAGCGAATAGACTGAACAACACCAGAACAACTAATAGGTAAAACATCCAATCCATAACAGTGGTCCTGCTCCGGCCAAATGAAGTATTGGAAAATAAGCAGCAAATGCTGGGAAAGCACAATTCGCAGTGGAGGATTGCATCAGCTTTGAAGCATTGTCAAGCAACAGCATTCGGCGGTTCAACTATCGACGAGCAATCGTGATAACAGTTCCGGCAGTACCAATCCGGCATTTCCGTTGAGACAAAAATCGCTCATGTCAGACAGTGGCGTCGGATTGGGGTTCACTTCGACAATCCTGGCACCGGCAATGCGAGCGGTTTCTGCAAGGCCTGCCGCGGGCCAGACGAGCGACGATGTGCCGATTGAGAAGAACAGGTCGCAGGTTGAGGCGGCCGCCATTGCTTTGTTAAGTGCGTCCTCGGGGATTGCTTCGCCGAACCAGACTACGCCCGGACGAAGCTGTCCACCGCAAGCGGGGCAAGTCGGAACCGCAGAGGAAACATCAGTCGCGTCTTTTACGACGCAGCCTTCTACAAAGCACTTGTCTTCGAAAATGTTGCCGTGGAATTCGATGACGTTATCGCTGCCGGCGCGCTGATGCAGACCGTCGACGTTCTGGGTAATCAACGTGAACTCCCTTACCTGTGACGCCAGCTCCACCAAAGCCCGGTGTCCGGCATTCGGTTCGACTTTGGCCACGAGTTCCCGGCGCCATCGGTACCAACGCCAGATGAGTTCGGGATTTCGGAGAAAGGCCTCCGGAGTGGCCAGCTCATGCGGATCGAATTTCTCCCAAAGGCCGGTTTGTGCCTCACGGAACGTGGGCACACCGCTCTCGGCCGATATGCCCGATCCGCTAAGCACACAGACATGGCGACTCGCCCGAAGCGCATCTATAAGCGCCTCGGGAAACACCGGATTTTTGTCCATCAGGCGGCTTTGTTTGCTTTAGCCAGTTGGCGAAGGACGTAATGAAGGATGCCACCGTGTTCATAGTAGTCGCGTTCCTTTGGCGTATCGATGCGGACCTTGGCCTGAAATTCGATCGGGTCGCCGCCGTCGGGAGTGGCGGTAACGCTTACCGTTTTCGGGTCAGCATCGACAAGACCGACAATATTGATCACTTCCTTGCCGGTCAGTCCCAGCGAATCGGCGCCCTGGCCATCCATGAATTGCAAAGGCAATACGCCCATGCCGATCAGGTTGGAGCGATGGATCCGTTCGAAGCTCTTGGCAATAACGGCTTTAACGCCAAGCAGCAAGGTGCCTTTCGCGGCCCAGTCGCGGGACGAACCAGTGCCGTATTCGGTTCCGGCAATGACCACGAGTGGTGAGCCTTCCGAGCGGTACTTCAGCGAGGCATCGTAAATGGACATTTGCTCGTCGCTCGGCTGGTGCCTGGTCCAGCCACCCTCGGTGCCGGGCGCGAGTTGGTTGCGCAGGCGAATATTGGCAAACGTGCCGCGCATCATGACCTCATGGTTGCCGCGTCTGGAACCATAGGAATTGAAATCGACGGGTTTGACGGCCTGTGCTGTCAGATACTCCGCAGCGGGACTGTCCACGGCGATGTTGCCCGCGGGCGAAATGTGGTCCGTCGTGACAGAGTCGCCCAGCAAAGCGAGAACTCTTGCACCGTGAATATCCTCCACGGGCCTGGTCTGCAGGCTCATGCCTTCAAAGTAAGGGGGGTTCTTGACGTAAGTCGAATCGGCATCCCAGGTATAGATCTCTCCGCCTGGTACATCGAGGCTGTTCCAGTTTTTGTCGCCGGCGAAGACGCTGTCGTAACTGGATTTGAACATGCCGGAATCGACATTTTGAGCGACCGCTTCCTGTATCTCCTTTGGGTTTGGCCAGATATCCCGCAAATAGACGGGCTTGCCTTTCGCATCATCTCCGAGCGGGTCGCTGTGGAGATTCACGTCCATGTTCCCTGCCAGTGCATAAGCGACGACAAGCGGCGGCGACGCCAGATAGTTCATCTGCACGAGAGGGTGAATGCGCCCTTCAAAGTTACGATTACCGGATAAAACGCTGCATCCCACGATGTTGCCGCTTTGCACGGCTTCGGCAATCTCCGGTTTCAGCGGGCCGGAATTGCCGATGCAGGTCGTGCAGCCGTATCCGACGGTGTAAAAACCCAGGGCATCCAGATCGTCCAGAAGTTGGGACTTTTCAAGATAGTCGGTGACGACCTTGGAACCCGGCGCGAGGCTGGTCTTGACCCAGGGTTTGGTCGTCAGCCCTTTTTCACGTGCATTTCTCGCCACCAATCCTGCTGCGATCATGACGGCCGGGTTGGATGTATTCGTGCAACTGGTAATTGCCGCAATCAGTACCGCACCGTCCTTGATGTCGACCTCCTCTCCATCGACGACCGCCTGTGCCGAGCCACCTTCTTTCCGCTCAGCTACGGCGGCTTTCAGATCCTTGCGAAACGCTGACTCCGCCGCCCTCAATGCGATTCGGTCCTGCGGGCGTTTTGGTCCGGCGATACTTGGCTCGACCGTGCTCATGTCGAGCTCGAGTATGTCACTGTAGTCCGCGTCCGCCTGGCCGGCGTGATGCCACAGCCCCTGTTCCTTCGCGTAAGCCTCGATCAGCTTGATGTGTTCGGCATCGCGACCGGATAGCGTCAGGTAGCGCAGTGTTTCGTTGTCGATCGGAAAGATCGCGCAGGTGCTGCCAAACTCGGGCGACATGTTGCTAAGCGTTGCCCGATCTGCGAGCGCCAAATGTTCCAGACCGTTACCAAAGAACTCGACGAATTTTCCGACGACACCTCTTTCCCTGAGCATTTCTGTCACCGTGAGAACCAGATCCGTCGCAGTCGTCCCCGCGGCGGGTGTGCCGCTTAGTTTGAAGCCGACGACTTGTGGGATGAGCATTGTGATAGGTTGTCCCAGCATTGCGGCTTCAGCCTCGATGCCGCCGACGCCCCAGCCAAGGATGCCCAGCCCGTTGATCATTGTCGTGTGCGAGTCGGTGCCAACTACCGTATCGGGATAGGCGGATCGTTGCCCGTTCCTGTCCGCGTCGAATATGACGCGTCCCAGATACTCGAGGTTTACCTGGTGAACAATGCCGGTGTTCGGCGGGACTACACGGAAGTTCTCGAACGCTGTCTGGCCCCAGCGGAGAAACGAATAACGTTCCTTGTTTCGATTGAATTCGATTTTGTTGTTCAGGTCGAGCGCGTCAGCCGTTCCATATCGATCGACTTGCACCGAATGGTCGATAACCAGTTCGGCCGGCGACTGGGGATTGATACTGCCAGCGGAGCCGCCCAGACTTACGACTGCGTCGCGCATTGCGGCCAGATCGACAACCGCAGGCACGCCCGTGAAATCCTGGAGGATCACGCGGCTTGGCGTAAATGAAATCTCGGTGCTCGGCTCGGCATCCGCATCCCAGTTGGCAAGCGCCAGAATGTCGTCACGCGTGACATCGCGACCGTCTTCGTGTCTGAGAAGATTCTCCAACAGAATCTTCAGCGAGAAGGGAAGCCTCTCGAGGTGTCCTTCCGTGACCGCATCAAGGCGGTAAATTTCGAACTGATTGCCGCCAACATCAAGCGTTGAACGAGCACCGAAGCTGTCCGTCATAGTCTCTCCCCGGGAAATTAATTTCCTGCCCAATGACCGAACCGGTTCGCAGCCCGGGGCGGGGCGGCATTATAGCCGATTCGGGACTGTCATATCGCCGCCCGGACCGTTTCGTGCCGGGCAAGCACGCAGTCGATGACGGCGCCACCCAGACACCGGTCACCGTCGTAGAACACGGCAAATTGACCGGGCGCGACAGCTCTTTGTTCCGCGACAAACGAAACTTCGAGCAAGTCGCTACCCTTTTGTCTGACAAGGCATGCCTGGTCAGGCTGCCGGTAGCGAATCTTGACACCACAACTCATAGCCCCTGTCCGCGAAAACTTTTCAGGCGGTTTGCCGATCCAACTGGTGGCGCTTGTCTCCATTGAGGTGCTGTAGAGCAGCGGGTGCTCGCCTTGCACAACGACCAGCGCGTTGTCGTCCAGGATTTTGTCCGCGACATACCACGGTGCGTCGCCGGAATCCCGCCGGCCGCCAACGCCCAGGCCCTGGCGTTGCCCCAGCGTGTAGTACATCAGACCCTGGTGTCGTCCGACCTCCTTGCCTTCCGGTGTCCGGATGGGTCCCGGATCTGCCGGGAGATAAGTCGCAAGGAACTCCCTGAAGGGCCGCTCGCCAATGAAGCAGATGCCTGTGCTGTCCTTTTTGTCGTGGATGGCCAGACCATGATCGCGGGCAATTCGACGGACATCCGCCTTCAACAGGTCCCCCAGCGGAAAAAGCGTCTCAGCCAGCGCGCTGGCAGAGACCGCGTGCAGAAAATAACTCTGGTCCTTGGTCTTATCGGCAGCTTTCATTAGCTGCACCTGACCATCGGAGACCTCGGTGCGCGCGTAATGTCCTGTTGCCAGCAGTTCCCCACCAAGTCGTTTGGCGTAGTCCCGGAATGCGCCGAACTTAATCTCACGGTTGCAAAGTACGTCCGGGTTAGGCGTCCGCCCGGCCCGATACTCGTCGAGAAAGTACTTGAACACCCGGTCACGGTATTGCTTCGCGAAATTAACGTGGTGTAGCGGAATATCTATTTGCTCGCAGACGCGGCGCGCATCCTGTAAATCGGCGGCGGCTGTGCAATAACCATCGTCGTCCTCCCAATTGGACATGTGCAATGCCTGCACGTCGGCACCTTGCTGCCTGAGAAGCAATGCGGCAACGGCGGAATCGACACCGCCGGACAAACCGAGGATGACTTTCCTGCCTTTCGGATTGATAGGGGAGGTCGCCATAGACAGACGATTCTAGCGCGAATTATCCGCTAACAGGCTTATGACCTCCGGGATGGTTGATTACAACAACGCCGGATGCGTGCTCCTCGATGACGAGGAAACGCCCGTCCCGCTCAATTACAGCAGAGACTGTGAGATCAGTTCGATTGATAACACGGCGACTTTATTCGTTTATATGCCGAGTTGACGGAATTCTATTTCGACGTCGCTGGCTTGCCAGATCTCGTCAAACATCTTACCGTAAAGTTTGGCGACTGCGGGTTCATAGGTATCTGCAATGCCTTCCCAACGACTGGCTTGCAGACGATAGACGAGGGCAGTCTCGTCGGCAATGCAAAAGGATTCTGCATGGGTGCGTAAGTCTTCTCTTACGTGGCGGAATTCGATATAAGTATTCAGGCGCCTGCCAAGATGAACGAAATTGTTACCGTTCTTGATGGCTCGTGTCGGGTCCGCGATCAGTACGCGAATTCTCGCGTAGGCCTGCGACAAACAGAGACGTTTGATGATGTCGAGAAAATCCGGATCATCGTAGATTCCCGGTTCAAGATCATGCGTAAAGATCGATAGCTTCCGGGTGGTTTCAGCAGCGACGTCGATGATCGCCTGACGCAGTTCTTCCTGCGAGGATATAACCCAGCGACGACCTTTTTCCCGAACTTGTTCCATGAAATACCGTGCTACAAATTTAAGCGTGCCAGGACATGCGGCACGCCACCTTCAGAAAAGATTTCTTCGTCACTGACGAAGCCAAATTTCTTATAAAAACTCAGCGCGTGCGTTTGTGCGTGCAGGTAAACCTGATCAAAGCCCCTTTGCCGGGCTTCCTCGACCAGTCGAATCAGCATCGCCGAACCCACGCCCTGTCCACGGTATTCTCCCAATACCGCTAGTCTCGCAATCTTACCGGTCGGCTCCAGACGCCCTGTGCCAACTACGTCACGTTTTTCGGAGAATGCAAGCACATGAGAACTATTCTCATCCGCGTTGTCCCACTCCTCGGACTCGGGAATGTTCTGTTCGATAATGAAGACCTGTCGTCGCACGAACTCGAGCCTGGCACGATCTGCCTGCCAGCTCGCGCTTCGTATGAGGAAGGGCTTATGTAACATCGTCCGCTTGCTCCATCGGGACGTCAAACGCCCCTTGGGCAACGAGCCACCTGTACAGGTCGCGGCCTCCAGCGCTATTGAGCATGGATTGAATTGGGTCCCCGTGTGCCGCTCGATTCGCACAGAGCCGGCGAAAAATTTCATATTGTGCCGGGGAGACCGCTTTGCCGAATCCGTTGGCAAAGACAAATTTTTGCTTCCCGGAAGTCAGGAAAGCCAGGCGCGCCATGCCGTGTACCCGAACTCCGGACCCTTCAGTCGAAGATTTCAGGAATGCGTCGGCCTCTGTAGCGATTGGAGCCTCCGGTGCAAGCCACGCTTTGACATCGCTTACGACACAACCGAACGCATAAGCAAAATCGTCATCCGAAAGACTCGCGCCAGTCACAAAACACGTTCGCGCACGATCGAGCGCCCGGGCCGAAATCAGGCCAGATTCTGCTTCGTCCGCCCTGAGGTCGGGATCGCTGTAAAAAAGACTGTCGTTCCTTTCATATTCGATGCTGGCATTGTCCTGAATGCGGGCCAGGCTTGCGACAAATTCGGATAAAGTTGGCGCGCGCATTCCTATTGAGTAGGTCATGCACGCCTCCAACGCGATACCCCAGTGAGCAACGCCGGGCGGCAGGTAAAGCACGTCACCGCAGCTTGCTGTGATGGGGCTGTTGTCGGTGAATGGCTCGAGTAGTGACAAGCCCCCTGACTCGATTGTCTTCAGGCCCGCGCTTTCCGGCGCCATCTGCCACTCACGTCGACCGTTTCCCTGACACAGAAACACGTCATAATTGTCGCGGTGAGGACCGGCGCTGCCACCCGCCGCTGCAAAGCTCACCATCAGGTCATCAATACGCCAGTCCGGAATGAATGCCGCCTCTTGAAGGAGTTTTCTCAATTCAGGCAAATGCTTTTCCACATCCTGGACAAGGAGTGTCCAGTTTTCGGGCGGTAGCGCGGCAAGCGATTTTGCTTCGAAAGGTCCGTGTTGGACCCGATAGTGTGTCTCATCATTTTTCTGGTCCGTGAAAATCAGCCGGGACTCGACATCGTCCAGCGTGGCGAGCCATGCGAGTTCGTCCGCGCTCAGTTCGGGTAGTTCGCCTTGCAAAGCTTGTGGCATGAAGAGCAGGGCTTTTTGCCAGTACCGGTCGAGGAAGCCCTCCGTCGATATTGCATCCGGAAACTGAAACACTAGTGCTCCGTCAAGGTGATATTGATGGATTCAGAGCCACCCAGATGATCCAATACCGCGTTGCAGTGCTTGTAAAGGACATGCCATTCCCTGCGGACTGCGCCTTGTCTTGGATCATCTGGGTGGCTCCCTTCGGACGACCGCTTCACGGCTCGCTGAACCCATCAATATCACCTTGACGGAGTACTAGCAGTGTCCGTGAGCGTCAGCCGTCGATTCTTGCGAGTGAACTGGCGAGTCCTGTGTAGGTCGCAGGCGTCAAATCAAGAAGCTGCTGCTTTGCGTCATCCGGAATGTCCAGTGACTTCACGAAATCGTGCAACAGCTCTTTGGTCACTTGTTTGCCGCGCGTCAGCGCCTTGAGTTTTTCATAGGGTTCCGCTATGCCGTAGCGGCGCATGACGGTCTGTATGGCCTCGCCAAGGACCTCCCAGCTTTGTTCAATATCTTCTTGAATCACCGCGGGGTCGGCTTCCAGTTTACCGAGCCCTTTCAAACAGGAGTGAATGGCGATCAACAGATAGGCGATCGCGACCCCGAAATTCCTCTGTACCGTCGAATCCGTCAGGTCCCGTTGCCAGCGCGAAGCAGGCAACTTGCTCGCGAAATGACTCAACATGGCCGTTGACAGCCCCAGGTTGCCTTCCGCATTTTCGAAATCGATCGGATTCACTTTATGGGGCATCGTCGACGATCCCACTTCGTCTTCGCTGCTGCGCTGACGAAAGTATCCAAGCGAGATGTAGCCCCAGATGTCGCGACACAGATCCAGAAGAACCGTGTTGAAACGGACCAACGCGTGAGCATACTCGGCGGTCCAGTCATGTGGTTCGATCTGCGTCGTGAGAAGGTTGGGGTGAAGTCCCAATGACTCAATGAACTGCTGACTGATACGCGGCCAGTCGACATCAGGATATGCTGCGACCTGCGCATTGAAGTTGCCGACGGCCCCATTGAACTTGCCCCGTACCTCGACGCCGGCAAGTTGATCGCATGCCCGTGCCAGGCGAGCGACAACATTTTTCATTTCCTTGCCGACAGTCGTCGGACTGGCGATCTGTCCATGGGTACGCGACAACATTGGCAGGTCGGCATATTCGGTGGAAATCGTTCGTAGCCTGGCGCGCACATTTTTCATCTGCGGCAGCAAGACTTCGTCGCGGGCGTTGCGCAACATGAGGCCATAGGCAAGGTTGTTGATGTCCTCTGACGTGCAGCCGAAATGAATGAAATCTCCGATATTCCCGATGTCGGGGCCCCCGCCAATCTTATCCCTTATGTAGTACTCAACCGCTTTCACGTCGTGATTTGTGGTCACTTCGATCTTCTTGACGCGCTCGGCATCGTCGGTGGAGAATTTGTCGACTATGCGATTAAGCATATCCTTCACGACCGGCGACAATGCAGTGACTTCTCCGATGTCGGGTTCGTCGGCAAGCCACTGCAGCCAGCGAATTTCGACCAGAACACGGTAGCGAATGAGGCCGTACTCGCTGAAAATGTCGCGCAGGGCCTCAACCTTGCCCGCGTACCGCCCATCGACCGGTGACAGTGCTCTGAGACTTGTATGTTCCATATGCGGGCTGGACTTGGGGGCGCAAACCGCGAATCATACACCATCGGCCATGCGGCGTAGTGACGCTTGAAACGCCCCAAGGACCGTACAATATAAAGGGATACAGTTTGCGGCTGCTGGCATCACCTCAAGCGGGCGCGCGGAGATCAATAAACGATGAGCGACAAGTCATATCGTACGGAACGCGACAGCATGGGCCAACTAAAAGTCCCGGCGGATGCGCTATGGGGCGCACAGACCCAGAGGGCGGTCGAGAATTTTCCGATCAGTGGACTCGCCATGCCTCGCCAGTTCATTGCGGCCCTGGGCCTTGTCAAGTGGGCAGCGGCCGGGGCCAATTCCGAGCTTGGTCTGCTAACGCAGGATAAGACTGTGGCTATTCAGGCGGCAGCGCTTCAGGTAGCAGAGGGGAGTCATGACGAACATTTCCCGATCGATGTTTTCCAGACCGGCTCCGGCACCAGTTCCAATATGAACGCAAACGAGGTCATCGCCAGATTGGCGACGGAGGGCCTCGGTGCGGAAGTCCATCCAAATGATGACGTAAATATGTGTCAAAGCAGCAATGACGTGATTCCGACATGCGTTCACGTCAGTGCCGCGATAGGCATTCACGACCGGTTGTTGCCCGCATTACGCGATCTGGCCCTCGCATTGCAAGAGAAGAGCGAGGAATGCAGCTCGGTAGTCAAGACAGGACGCACCCATCTCATGGACGCAATGCCGGTGACGCTCGGCCAGGAACTCGACGGCTGGCGTGCGCAGGTCGAGCATGGGATTGACCGTCTGAACGACGCGATGGCACGGTTGTGCGCCCTTGCACAGGGCGGGACCGCAGTGGGTACCGGAATTAACGCGCACCCGCAGTTTGGCAGCAAGGTTGCCGTTCTGTTGAGTGAACGATGCGGATTCGAGTTCACGCAGGCGGGCTCATTGTTTGAGGGCCTCTCCAGTCAGGACGCTGCTGTAGAGACATCGGGGCAACTGAAAGTACTCGCCGTCAGTCTGATGAAGATTGCCAATGACCTTCGATGGATGAATTCGGGCCCATTGGCTGGTCTCGGTGAAATCGCGTTACCCGCGTTGCAGCCCGGATCCAGTATCATGCCAGGCAAGGTAAACCCTGTGATTCCCGAGGCGGTCGCGATGGTCTGTGCACAGGTCATCGGCAACGATGTGACCATCACGATGGCCGGCCAGTCCGGCAATTTCCAGCTCAATGTCATGTTGCCGGTAGTCACCTATAACCTGCTGCAGAGCATCGAATTGCTGGCAAATGCCGCAGTTTGTCTCGCGGACAAGGCGATCTGCGGTTTCAGGGTGAACCAGGCCAATCTGGACCGCGCACTGGATCGAAATCCCATTCTTGTTACGGCACTGAACCCGGTGATCGGCTATGAAAAAGGGGCCGCGGTTGCGAAGAAGGCCTACGCGGAAGGACGGCCGGTTAAAGATGTGGCACGTGAGATGACCGACCTCACCGACGAGGAACTGGATCGGCTGCTCGATCCGGCTTCACTGACCCAGGGCGGCATCAAGAACTGATCTGATGTCCGCCAGAATCCAACCGGCCCAGGTCACCGCCGGACACATACGCGAGCGCATGGCCGGCACGCGCATGCCCACCGACCCGCTGGCCGTCGTCATGCCACCGGGCAGCCGCGCGTGGCCCGAAGACCTGCGCCGCAAGATGTGCGAAAACCTCAAGCCGGCAGGAGTCCTTATCCCGATTCTCGAGCATTCGGACGGTCTCTCCGTTCTACTGACGCAAAGGTCTGCGGACCTGAAAATTCACGCCGGCCAGGTCAGCTTCCCGGGCGGCCGCATGGAACCAGCTGATGCAGACATTACCGTGACTGCGCTTCGCGAAACCCATGAGGAAGTGGGCATCAGGCCTGAGCAAGTGGACATAGCAGGCTATCTTCAGCCAATGTTGACTGTGACCGGTTACGCCGTAACGCCGATAGTTGGGCTTATTCAGCCAAGCATGAGCCTGACGCTGGACCACAGCGAGGTCGAACATGCCTTTGAGGTGCCATTGCCGTTCCTTCTGGATGATAGTAACCAGCGGCAGTCCGAGAGAGAATTCCACGGCGTCGCCGTGCCAATTGTCGAGTTCAACTATGCGTGCATGCGTATCTGGGGCGCCACGGCCAGCATGCTAGTAGCGCTGAGACATGCTTTATTATGATATTTAACAGTGATTTATGAGTTCAATAGAGAATCTACGTGAAATCATGGCAAGCTTGCGGGACCCGGAAGCAGGCTGCCCCTGGGACCGCGAGCAAGACTTCGCCAGCATCGCTCCTTATACGGTTGAGGAAGCGTATGAGGTCGCCGATGCGATTGCCCGGGATGATATGACCGGACTGTGTGACGAACTGGGAGACTTGCTGTTCCAGGTGGTTTTTCATGCACAAATGGCTGCTGAGGCCGGTGCATTCGATTTCGACGAAGTGGCTTCGGGGATTTGCGACAAGATGCTGCGGCGGCACCCGCATGTGTTCGGTAACGCGGCAGAGCGGGCCCGTGGAGCCGTCCCGGGTAGCTGGGAGCGCATCAAGACTGCCGAAAGGAAGACCGGGACGGATACGCAAGCCAGCATTCTCGATGGCATCGCGACTGCGCTGCCGGCTTTGAAACGGGCTGAAAAACTGGGTAAAAGGGCGGCGACCACAGGCTTTGACTGGCCGGATGAGAGTGGTGCCCGGCAGAAAATCGATGAGGAACTGGTGGAGCTGGACGAGGCGCTACAGCGACAGGGGGCGGAAGAAGTGACAGAGGAACTCGGCGATTTGCTGTTCTCCGTCGTCAATCTCGCGCGTCACCTCAGAATTGACCCGGAACAGGCCCTTGTCAGCGCGAATCGAAAGTTCGAACAGCGGTTCCGGCAGATGGAGACTGACGTCAGGGAAAGCGGTGCATCGCTGACTGACTTCGACATCGATTCGCTTGAGGCAAAATGGCAGTTGGCAAAGAACAAGGTATCGGGCCAGGCGTAACACGGGTGCCGCCCGACTCGTTCATAAGCCGTTCAGTTTGTGGGAAAAACCGGCGTTCCAGCAAGTTCGTGTATTCAGGCAGCGTTCATTGGCTCGAGTCTATTCTCCGTACCAGGCTCCGCGAAATAGCGGGGTTAGTGTTAGGAAAATGGAGTATCGCCATGAACATTAAAGCCAGGATTGTGACCATCTCGAGCGCTGCCGTGCTGTCAATTGCCTTGGCTGCGGCACCGGCAATGGCAGAGCATGAAGGCGCCTCATACGGTCGGTCGGATGCGATCTATGACTACGCGCGTGTCATCAGGTCCGAGCCGATTATTCGCTACGTGACAGTAAGAACGCCGGTACAGGAATGCTGGAATGACACCGCGTACTACTCCGTGGCACAGCGCCCCAAGGGTACGACGGGCGGCACGATTATCGGCGCGATCATCGGTGGCGTCATCGGCAATCAGTTGGGTCATGGACATCACCGTGACGCGGCAACCATATTCGGCACCATGGCCGGGGCCGCGATCGGCAGCGAAGTGGCGACTGCCAAAGCGGGTGGCTATGTCACGACGCAGTACGGACGACCAGTGCGCCGTTGTCAAACCAATTACCAGACGCACGAAGAGGAGCGCATTGACGGCTATAACGTACTTTACGTGTATAACGGTCAGAAATATGCGACAAGGATGCCAACTGATCCAGGCAAGCGAATGCGGATTCGGGTTGACGTGAGGCCAGCTCCGTAAGCAGGCAGCGAGCCGGTCCCTGTGACCGGCTTCGTTGCAATCGGCGTCACTTGTTTGGATGATTGCCTTCTGAACGGATTTGAAGCCGAATTTCGGATACATCATGATGGAATCTTCGTTGAAAATTTTGCTGCTCGCTCTTGCCTTATGCGCTGCCCCCCAGGCGCTGGCCGGCAAATTTGAGCTCGGCGACCCGCTTGGACAAGTCGCAGAAATCGCTGTCAGTGACAGCAGGAACGAGCGCATTCTGATGATTGCCCAAAGTAACGGTCCCACGCTGTCTCAGGCCGTTGAAATGGTTAAACGGCAATACAACGGCAGAATCGTCAGTGCTGAGACCAAGACTAATGGCAATCGCGAAGTCCACCACATCAAGGTCCTGACCGAGGACGGCAAGGTCAAGACTGTGAAGATCCAGGGTCGCACCAAGCGACCCTGACGGTCAGAGGACAATCGCCATGCGATTGCTCGTAATCGAAGACGACGCAACCCTGCGCGAAACGCTATGCAGCCAGCTCGCCGACGCCGGCTTCGGTGTCGAGCAGGCCGCCGACGGCAGGGAGGGGCTCTACTTTGCGCTCGAGTACCCGATCGACCTCGCGATCATCGATCTTGGGCTGCCTGAAATCTCCGGGCTCGATGTCATCCGTCAGCTCAGGGAAAAGGGCAAGTCCTATCCCGTTCTGATTCTGACGGCGCGCGACCGCTGGCAGGACAAGGTAGACGGGCTTAGCGCCGGTGCTGACGACTACGTCGTAAAGCCGTTTCATTTCGAAGAGGTTACTGCCCGCGTAAACGCATTGCTCCGACGCAGCGGCGGTTGGGCCTCCTCGGTATTGAGCGCGGGCCCGGTCACGCTCGATACTTTGCGGCAGGAACTGTCTGTTGACGACCGATCGATAGAACTCACGAGCTACGAGTACAAAATCATCGAGCACCTGATGATTCGGGCGGGCGAGGTGATCTCCAAGACCGAGCTGACGGATCGATTGTACGATCAGGACTTCGAGCGTGACAGTAACGTTATCGAAGTGTTTATTGGCCGCCTGCGCAAGAAAATGGACCCGGAAAATACGCTCAAGCCGATTGACACGCTGCGTGGCCGTGGCTATCGCTTTGCACTCGAGCGCAATCAGGATACGTAAATCTCCCAGATGTCTTCGCTCAGTGCCCGACTACTGATTTCCGTAAGTATTCTGCTTTTGTTCTTTTTTGGCGCCACGATTGCCGTATTGGACATTGCGTTTCGTGACGTTGGCGAGAAAGCCCGGGCGGACATTCTCGACGGACAACTCATGACCCTGCTTGCGGCGGCCGAACCGAACGCGACCGGTGAGCTGGAGATGCCCGCGGGTCTGCCGGAGCCCCGTTTTGGCAACGTAGGATCCGGTCTTTATGCCGACCTGCAGGACAGTGAAGGCAATCAAGTCTGGCGATCACGTTCGTCCCTCGGCCTTGATTTGCCGCACGGCCCGGTTCCTGAACCGGGCGCGCAGCAGTTTTCTCGCCTGGCAATGGAAGACGGCACGCCACTAATGACTTTGAGTCTTGCTGTTCAGTGGGAACTGCCTGACGGTGAGCTCAAGCCTTACATTTTCTATGTTGCTGAAAGCCTCGACTCTTTTAACGCCCAACTCGCACGATTTCGACGCCAGCTATTTACCTGGTTCGGCGCAATCGCAATCATCATGTTGTTTTCAATATCCCTGCTGATGAGAGGTATGTTGCGTCCGTTGCGTCAGATCGAACAAGAAATCGGCGAGATTGAAGCGGGTAATCGTCGGTCGCTTTCCGAAGGCTTTCCGACAGAACTTCGCGGCGTAGCCCGCAACATGAACGTCCTTATCGGCACTCAACGTGCCCGCTCCGAGCGTTACCGGCAGACGCTCGACAATCTCGCGCACAGCCTGAAGACACCGCTGGCCGCGATGCGGGCGATTCTGACGCGGCAAAAGTCTCCAAAACTGACCGCACAGCTCGAACCGCAGATTGAACAGATGACGGAAATCGTGCGCTACCAGCTCAGGAAGCCGGCAGCCACTGCAGCAGATGCCATCGGTGCGACACCGGTACACATGGAATCGCAGTTGTCGCGCCTGGTTGATGGTCTGGCCAAGGTCTACAGCGACAAGAACCCGACAATCGACACCAGCGCCACCGACGACGCCGAATTCCGGGGAGATACCGGCGATTTCCTGGAGCTTGCCGGAAACCTGCTCGACAACGCCTGCAAGTGGTGCGATTCGCAGGTGTCGTTGATGATCAGACCCGCCGATGCCGAGGGCGGCATGGTCATGACAGTGGCCGACGATGGGCCGGGGATCCCGCAGGATGCCGCCGACGCGTTACTCCAACGCGGTAGCCGCCTGGACGAATCGGCCCCGGGTCACGGCATCGGTCTCGCCGTTGTCAGGGACATCGCGCGTTCCTACGGAGGCGACGTTGCCGTCGGGAAATCGGCACTGGGCGGCGCGGAAATTACGGTGACTATTCCGTCGCACTCCGCCGCCTGACCGCAGGCCTACTGATCTTTCTTCAGTGCTTTTCCGATGTCCATCAACGGCTCAATAAGATCCATCGGCAGCGGGAAAACAATCGTGTTGGATGTCTGTCCGCCAATCTCCTTCAGCGTCTGCAAATAGCGGAGTTGCAGTGCCTGCTTTTCCCCGGCGAGCGTACGCGCGGCTTCGGCGAGCGTTGCGGCGGCTTGTTGTTCACCCTCGGCATGGATGATCTTCGCACGACGTGCACGTTCTGCCTCGGCCTGCTGTGCAATTGCACGAATCATGCTTTCATCGAGATCGACATGTTTGATTTCGACGTTGGCGACTTTGATGCCCCAGTTATCGGTTCGCTGATCGAGAATGGACTGGATATCGGCATTCAGTTTGTCACGTTCTGCCAGCATGTCATCCAGCTCGTGCTGGCCAAGGACCGATCGTAGCGTCGTTTGTGACAATTGACTGGTTGCTTCGAAGACATTTGCGACACGAATGATCGCCTTTTCAGGGTCGACGATGCGGAAATAAATAACCGCATTTACTTTGACGGATACGTTATCGCGCGAGATGACGTCCTGCGTCGGCACGTCCATGACGATAACACGGAGATCCACTTTGGTCATTTTTTGCAGGCCTGGGATCAGGATGATCAACCCGGGGCCCTTCACAGACTGGAAGCGACCGAGGAAGAATATGACGCCACGCTCATACTCTTTGAGAATCTTGATCGTGTTGTAGAGGATGACGATGACCAGCGCTAGGACAAGCCCGAGAGTTGCTAATGGCATTGGAGTTCCTTTTTTGTAATCTTTAGGTTTGAAATTCTGCTTCGGTCGGATCGGGTTGACTGGCAGGCTCCACTTCAAGAATGAGCCCGTCCATCGACCGCACGACCACTTCCTGGTCTTGCTCGAGAGGCACCTTGCTGACTGCCGCCCAGGCTTCCCCCTCGAGCCAGACCTTGCCTTCGCCCGTGAATGATTCCATGGCGGTACCTTTACCGCCGATGATAGAGGCTCTGCCACTCACCGCACCGCGGCGTCGCAGCCTGACCAGATACGAAACCAGCCACAACAGGAACAGACCGGCCACGAGGGCAAGACCGACGACAAAGGTAACGGAAATACCGAATCCCGGTACGCCGCTGTCAAACATCATAATTGCTCCAAATATGAACGCAGCGATGCCTCCGATACCGAGCGCACCGAAGCTGGGCACCACCGCTTCAGCGACGATCAACACGATGCCGACGATGATCAACGCGAGGCCTGCGTAATTCACAGGCAGTACCTGCAAGGCGTAGGCGGCCAGAAGAAGGCAAATTACGCCTGCAACGGCAGGTACGATCGCACCCGGGTTATAGCCTTCGAACAGCAGGCCGTAAATACCGATCATCAACAGAAGCAGAGCGACTTCAGGACTGGCAATCGTGCTCAGCACTTTCAAGCGCCAACTCGGTTCGAGCGTCTCGACCTCGATCGATTCTGTCTCCAGCACAACGGTGAGGTTGTTGACCTTGAACTCGCGACCATTGATTTTCTGCAGCAGCTCTGCCTGATTGGCGGCAATCAAATCGATAACATTGTTTTCCAGAGCTTCAGTCGCCGTCAGAGTCGCAGCCTCCGTAACCGCTTTTTCGGCCCAGTCAGCATTTCTGCCATGCGCTTCGGCAAGGCCACGAATGTAGGCGATCGCATCATTCATGACTTTCTTGTCCATCGCGGAACCAGGATCTGTAGCGTCCTTTTCTTCCTTTTCATCCGATTCTTCATCTTCATCGGAGTCGTCCTTATCATCTGACGCGTCCTTATCGCCCGGCCAGCCACCGCCCAGTGCGACCGGCGTTGCGGCGCCCAGATGCGTAGTAGGCGCCATCGCCGCGATATGGCTGGCAAGGAGGATGTATGTCCCTGCGCTGTCCGCCCTTGCACCGTCCGGGGAAACGTACGTTGCCACCGGTACGTCGGAGCCGAGGATTGCTTTTACGATATCGCGCATTGGGTTGACGAGTCCGCCGGGCGTATCCATGCGGATGATGACGAGCTCCGCGCCACGTTCTTCGGCTTCCTCGATTCCGTCGATGATGAACTCGGCGGTTGCAACACCGATGGCGCCTTCCAGATCGAGCAGGATTGCGGTTCCGTCTGCTTGAGCCAGAGGCGTCGATCCCAGGACAAAGAGCGCGAACAGGGCACTTGAGTACCGCTGACGCCATTGCCGGACTCTCGCGATTTGTCTCATGTTCATGTGCTCATAATAACAGGGAAAATCGGCGTAGTAGTTCCGAAATTATACGTATTCGATACACTGTCCCCCGAATCTCAGAAAAAGGACGGCGAGTCATGTTTATCCGATTTATCACGACCGGCGGCACGATCGACAAGATTTATTTCGATGCCACGAGTCAGTATGAGGTTGGTGAATCTAACGTCAAACACATCCTGAGCGACGGCATGATCAACTTCGACCACGACGTCGTCCCGATGTTCCAGAAGGACAGCCTCGAATTTACCGACGAAAACCGGCAGGCGCTGAAGGAGTTCATTGAGAAAGACGATGCGAGCCTCTATGTAATCACTCACGGCACCGACACGATGGTGGAGACGGCCGCAAAACTGAGTTCGATATCCGGCAAGACGATCATCCTGACCGGTTCACTGAGTCCGGCGCGATTCAATACCACGGATGCAATCTTCAACATCGGCATGGCCGTGGCTGCCGTTCAATCGGTCGAGCCAGGTGTGTACCTCGTGATGAACGGGCAGGTTTTTGCGGAAGGCGAGGTCTTCAAGAACCACGCTGCGAACCGTTTCGAGAAAATCGGGAAGTCTGGTTCCGGCTCCTAAACCTGAAAATTGATGCCTTGCGCCAACGGCAGATCCTTACCCCAGTTGATCGTGTTGGTCTGGCGTCGCATGTAGGCTTTCCATGAGTCGGATCCGGCCTCCCTGCCACCACCCGTTTCCTTTTCGCCACCAAACGCACCACCGATTTCTGCACCGGATGTGCCGATATTGACATTCGCGATACCGCAATCGGAGCCCGTATTTGAAAGGAAATACTCTGCGTTCTGCAGGTTGTCGGTAAATATTGCGGAGGACAGTCCCTGCGCAACACCGTTATTCATGGCTATCGCTTCGTCGATATTCTTATACGGAATGAGGTACAGGATCGGCCCAAAGGTTTCCGTCTGTACGATATTCCAGTCATTCTTCGCCACAGCGATTGCCGGCTCAACAAAATTTCCGGGACAATCGATGCGTGCGCCGCCATAGATGATTTCGCCGCCCAGGTCCCGAACTGTCGCGACAGCTTCCACCAGTCGTGTTACAGCAGTGTCATCAATCAGCGGACCCATCAACGTATCGCCGTCCAGTGGATCGCCGATCCTGACCTGGCCGTAGGCGCTGACGAGCTTGCTCTTGAGTTCATCCATGCGCGATTCGTGAACAATGATCCGTCTCGTGCTCGTGCAGCGTTGGCCAGCAGTGCCAACTGAACCGAAAACGATCCCCGGAACGGCGATATCCATGTTCGCGTATTCATCAACGATGATCGCGTTATTGCCTCCAAGTTCCAGTAGGCTTCTGCCCATTCTTGCCGCGACACGTTCGCCGACTCTCCTGCCGGTCTCGCAGGAGCCCGTAAATGAAATCAGATTTATCCTCGGATCATCAACAAAATGCTGTACCAGTTGATGGTCCCCGTCGTTGAATAAGTAAAAAATTTCTGGCAGGTCAGCGTCCGCAAGTGCCTGGTTGCAGATTTTCTGCACGGCAACGCCGCACAGGGGCGTCTTGGAAGACGGTTTCCAGACATTGACATTGCCGCAAACAGACGCGATGCAGGCGTTCCATGACCATACGGCAACCGGAAAATTAAAAGACGAGATCGTGCCCACGATGCCAAGTGAGTGCCATTGCTCGTACATACGATGATTCGGGCGTTCGGACTGCATGGTATTGCCGTAGAGCATGCGCGACTGGCCGACCGCAAAATCGGTAATATCGATCATCTCCTGCACTTCACCGTCACCCTCAGCCTTGATCTTGCCCATCTCCAGGCTGACGAGGCTGCCAAGCGCGTCCTTGTGGTCGCGCAGGGCGGCGCCAACGAGTCGAATGGCTTCGCCACGAGCCGGCGCAGGTACTTTGCGCCATTCCCGGTACGCTGTCCGAGCGTTTCTGACGAGCCTGTCATATTCGTCAGCGGTGGTCGATCGCACGCTGGCAATGACTTCACCGTTGGCCGGATTGACCGACTCGATCAGTGTTGCATCGTCCGACTCGAACGCTTCTGCGCCCGACCAGGTACCGGCGTTTATTTCACCGAGATCAAGTCTTTTCAGAATTTCATTCATGACACATCCTTTCCTTATTTAATGCGCTGATGCCCGGTTTCGCCGCGGGCAACCGCTTCAGCCGAAGCCTGATTGGTTCCGCCGTGCGCGTAATACTCGCCGAAACGATTTTCGAGAATTGCGCTCAAGCCAAATTCTTCCTGCGCAATGAACCCGGAATATTTCGACGGATCTGACATCACCAGGTCCATGACACTACAGATGCCAGCGGCTGTCGTGATTTGTATCGCAGACCAGAGGCGCCCCGAAACTATCTCGGGATATACCTTGTTGACATAGTTTTCTTCGCGCAGCTCCCCATCCTGAATACCGGTTACCGCCGCATAGATTATGACGACGTCCTGCAGCGTTTGCGGTACAGCGTTTTCGAGGATGCGTTTTAGTGTGCTTCGGTCACGGTTCAGCTTCAGGCCGTTCATGAGCAGACGAATCTGCTCGCAATGACCCGGGTAACGAATCGTTTTGTAGTTCATCGTGTTGACGCGGCCGCCATAGGTATCGCCGAGAGAACCCAGGCCGCCCGAAGTATTGAATGCTTCGTACAACTTGCCGTCGAATTCGATCTCTTCTAGGCCTTCCAGCGGCAATACGTCAACTTCAGTACCATCAACTATGCTGACGCAAAGGTTTCCGTATTCATTGATGACGCCATCAGTCGACCATGTCAGTGAATACTTCAATACGTTATTCGGATGCTGGGGCAGGGCGCCCACGCGCAACTTGACTGACTTCAATTCGTCGAAATGCTGAATGAGTTCATTCGCAGCAATGCTGATAAACCCGGGAGCCAGACCACATTGAGGAACAAAAACCGTTGCCGCACCCTCGGCCAGTTTTCGCACCTCCGCCGATACTGCAACATCTTCAGTCAGGTCGAAGTAATGCAGCTTCTCCTCTCTGGCGACTTTCGCCACTGCGACATTACAGTAGTAGGGCAATCCGGAAATCACAGCGACAGGTTTGTGCTTTTTAATGTGTGATGCAAGGCTCGCTGCGTCAGCTGCGTCGAATGTATAGCCGTCCAGATTCCGGTGCCCGTGAGCCGTTACGACTTCGTCGGCGGCGCCTGCGTCCTTGTCCGCAAGCTGCACATGGTAGTCACCGCAATCGGCCAGCAACCCGGAAATCAACGCGCCTATTTTGCCGGCGCCGAGAACCAGTATCTCTTGCATGAGAACTCCTGAATTTTGGCTCCAAAACTGTCATCTCGGACAGCAGGTCATCGCTTAAGGGAGATTTTGAGGCGCGCATTGTGCCAATCTCTAGGCGCCCTTTCCAGCGTAGCCTGAATATTTCACCAGTATGCGCGATCCTGCAAAAGGGATTGCTGCAGGGCCTGGACACTGCCCTGTCGCAAGCCGTGGGGGCCAAAGACACGGCCCGTGTAAGCTATTGTTTACAGGAGAAACTTTTGCCTGGACTCAGGTCATCGTGGCATAGTCCGCCACGAAGCATGTGTTTGGGGCTCGTTTGAGCCCAATGCATCAGGAGTAGCCGTGACACGAAGCATTGGCAAATCAGAGTGGCATCCCGCGAGTTGGGCGAGTCTGCCAGCCGCCCAGCAGCCGAATTACCCGGACAGGCCCGCGCTGGAGCGCGTGGTATCCGAACTCAGCCGCCTGCCGCCCATTGTGACGTCCTGGGAGGTCGATGAGCTTCGTTCGCGAATCGCCAGGGCACAGCAGGGCGAGTCCTTCGTTCTGCAGGGCGGCGACTGTGCCGAGAGTTTCGACGAATGCACTTCCGAAAACATCGTTGCGAAGCTCAAAATCCTGCTGCAAATGAGCCTCGTCATGCTGTATGGGCTCAAAAAACCAGTCGTGCGTGTAGGGCGCATGGCCGGGCAATACGCAAAGCCCCGCTCGGCAGATACGGAAACGCGCGATGGTCAGACGTTGCCGAGTTTTCGCGGCGATCTCGTGAATCAGAACCCGTTTACCGCCGAAGACCGCATACCGAACCCGCAACTGATGCTGCGCGGTTACGAACGGGCGGCGCTGACGCTCAATTTTGTCCGTTCGCTGATTGACGGCGGTTTCGCGGACCTGCACCACCCGGAGTTCTGGGACCTGAACTGGGTCGGTCATTCGCCGATGGCAGACGAGTACCACAATATTGTCGATTCAATTTCGAATTCGCTTGATTTTCTGGAGTCGATTTCAGGGCGCCAGGTACACCAGGCACAACGGGCCGATATCTATGCCGCGCATGAAGGATTACATTTGTCATACGAGCAGGCCCAGACCCGGTTCCTCAAACATCGCGAACGATGGTACAACCTGAGTACGCATTTTCCGTGGATCGGCATGCGGACAGCCACGATCGATGGCGCGCACATCGAATTCTTCCGCGGCCTCGCAAATCCAATAGGCATCAAGATCGGCCCCGGCATGACTGCAGAGTGGCTGCAAGAGCTGATTGGTGTGTTGAACCCGAATAATGAACCGGGACGTATCAGTCTCATTCACCGATTCGGCGCGAAGTCGATCGAAGACAAGCTGCCGGACCTGATTCGCGCTGTGCGTGAGACCGGATCGCCTGTTCTCTGGATCTGTGACCCGATGCACGGCAACACGGAGAGTACGGCGGACGGGACCAAGACGAGGCGCTTCGACAACATCGTTTCGGAACTGGAGTCGGCCTTTCGTGTGCACAAAGCCCTGGGCAGTTACCTGGGCGGTGTGCACCTCGAACTGACCGGGGAAAACGTCACAGAATGCACCGGCGGGGCACGAGGGCTTACTGACGCCGACCTGGCAAGAGCTTACAAGTCGACAGTCGATCCGAGACTGAACTATGAGCAGGCGATGGAAATCGCCATGCGCATAGCCGGCCTGCGGCACTAGCTACTCCGTCAAGGTGATATTGATCGATTCAGAGCCACCCACAGCGTGGTTATGATGCCGCGCTGGCGCATCAACGGTTATCACTTTGTCAGAAAAACCTTGAAGTAGTTTTCGTCACCTTTTTATTCAAAAGGTCATTCTTCAGCACGACTGTGTATTGCACGAGGCAAAAATAGCATGAGCAGCAAGCAGGCGGATCAAGGCGCCAAAGGCATCCGAATCCTCGGCGAGAGAACGCCGGCATTCGACGAGATCCTGAGCGATCCGGCAATGGACTTTGTCGCATCATTGGCCAGGGAGTTTTCGCCGCGTATTGAGGAGCTGCTGGCATTGCGGGCTGAGCGTCAGCATGCGATCAGCGCGGGCGAAATGCCGGATTTTCTACCTGAAACGGCTGAGATTCGGGCTTCGGACTGGCATGTCACGAAAGTGCCGGCGGACTTGCGGGATCGCCGTGTGGAAATTACCGGACCGACCGATCGCAAAATGATCATCAACGCACTGAACTCGGGTGCAAGAGTATTCATGGCAGATTGCGAGGATTCCCTCACGCCGACCTGGCACAACGTCGTGCAGGGTCAGATCAATCTGCGCGATGCCGTGAATCGCACTATCGAACTCACGTCTAACGGCAAGCACTACCAGCTTAATGAGGAGACCGCGACATTAATCGTCCGACCCAGGGGCTGGCACCTGCGGGAAAAACACGTTTTGGCAGACGGCAAAGAAGTGCCGGGCGCCTTTGTCGATTTCGGCCTTTACCTGTTCCACAACGCAGAAGAGCTGAAGAAGCGCGGCACGGGACCTTATTTCTATTTACCGAAGCTCGAAAGTCACCTGGAGGCCCGCTTGTGGAGCGATGTGTTCAGGTTTTCCGAAAACGCCGGCATCGTCTCCAAGGGTGAGATAAAGGTTACGGTCCTTATCGAGACGATACTGGCCGCGTTCGAAATCGACGAGATTCTTTATGAGCTGAAGGATCACATCGTCGGTCAGAATTGCGGTCGCTGGGACTATATTTTCAGCTTCATCAAGAAATTCAGCCAGTATCCCGAATTCGTGATGCCGGACCGCGCCGAAGTCACGATGAGCGCGCATTTTCTCAGGTCGTATTCTCAACTCGTCATCAAGACTTGCCACCGGCGAAGGGCTTATGCGATAGGCGGTATGGCAGCACAGATCCCGATCAAGAACGACGAAGAGGCAAACAGTCAGGCGCTTGCAAAGGTTCGAGCAGACAAGGACCGCGAGGTAACCGACGGCCACGATGGCACCTGGGTGGCGCATCCGGCGCTGGTGCCATTGGCGACTGAGATATTCGACGAACACATGCCCGGCGACCATCAACTCGACATGCTCCGCGAGGATGTACACGTTACTGCCGCCGATCTCTTGCAGATCGTCAAAGGAAAAATCACTGAGGCCGGGCTGCGCGACAATATCAGTATTGGCGTGCAATACATGGCCGCCTGGTTGGGTGGCAACGGTTGTGTACCTCTCAACAACCTGATGGAAGACGCCGCAACGGCAGAGATTTCCCGGGCACAGGTATGGCAATGGGTGCACCACGAGACCGGTGTACTCGACGAAGGTCGAAACGTGACCTATGAACTCTTTAAAACGCTTCTTGGTGAAGAACTTGAGAAAATCCGGGATAAAGTCGGCGAGGACCAGTTCATGGCAGGCAACTTCGAGCATGCTGCAAGGTTGATGGATCAGATCACGGCGCAGGACGACTTCGCTCCATTCCTGACGTCACTGGCATATCAGGAAATCGACTGAGACGGCGACGACGATGCATTACGATAAAAAGGAAGTCGAAGAGGAATTGGAACCGTTAATTCCCGGCGCAACACTGGATGGATGACTAGAATATTTGATCCGGACTGCCGAAACTGTCCACGCCTGGCCGCGTTTCTTGACGCCGTCAAAGAAAAAAATCCCGACTATCACTGTCGACCGGTTCCGCCATTCGGCGACCCGGCCTCTGACTTCCTGATTGTCGGCCTCGCGCCCGGTATGCACGGCGCGAACCGAACGGGCAGGCCCTTTACCGGTGACTACGCAGGAATTTTGCTGTACGAGACGCTGCATGACTTCGGTTTCAGCAATCAGGCAGAGTCAGTGGCTATGGATGACGGTCTCAGGCTTTTGAGCTGCCGCATCACCAACGCGGTCAAGTGCCTGCCGCCCGACAACAAGCCGGTGGGTGCCGAGATCAACACCTGTAACGCGTATCTTGCGAACGAATTGAGCACATTGCCCGAAAACTCCGTCATTCTCGCCCTGGGCGGCATTGCCCACCGCGCCGTCATCCGCAGCCTGTCCCTCAGGCAAGTGGATTATCCGTTCGGGCATGCAGCCGAACACGAAATTACGCCGGCCTTGATCCTGCTGGACTCTTATCATTGCAGTCGTTACAACACGAACACCGGGCGACTGACCGACGAGATGTTTCGGTCGGTATTCGGCCGGGCGAAAGAGCTACTTGCACAGGTGGCCAGTTGAAATCCAACGACAGTCCAGCGTTCGATGCAAAATCATTCCTCGCCAATTTGACGCATCGTCCGGGTGTTTATCGCATGCTGAACGCCAAAGAACAGGTCATCTATGTCGGCAAGGCGCGGGACCTCAATAAACGGGTGTCCAGCTATTTTCATCGCACTCACGCGGACGCCAAAACCAGCTCGATGATGACGCTGGTCAGAGATGTCGAGGTAACCGTTACCAACACGGAAGCTGAAGCCCTCATCCTCGAGTACAACCTGATCAAACGGCACAAGCCACGCTTCAATGTCGTCCTCAGAGATGACAAGAGTTACCCTTATATATACGTATCGACGGAACATCCTTTTCCGCGCCTCGAATTTCATCGTGGGCCGCGCAAAGGCAACGGCCGATACTTCGGACCGTATCCAAGTACCGGTGCCGTACGAAAAACGCTGAACGAGTTACAGAAACTCTTTCTGGTCCGGCAGTGTCAGGACAGTTACTTCAACAACCGGACCCGTCCGTGCCTGCAATATCAGATCAGGCGATGTACTGCGCCCTGCGTCGGCTATATCGATGAGGCTGGATATAGTGAAGATGCGGGCGCAGCAATACTATTCCTTGAGGGCAAGAACCGTAGCGTGATCAACACGCTCGTCCAGCGTATGGAGCAGGCAGCAGAAATTCAGGACTACGAACTGGCCGCCCGCTGCCGCGACCAGATCGCCCGCATTAAAAAGGTCGAAGCGCAACAGCTTATCTCCCGAACGACTGCGAAGAACCTGGATGTCATTTCAATTGCATCACGTCCCGGACTTCATTGCGTCACCATTCTATTCATTCGACACGGCGTAATGCTTGGCAGCCGCAACCACTTTCCCAGAATCAGCGGCGATGCAACTCTGCGGCAAATGCATGGCGGCTTTCTATCGCAATATTACCTGGGCCGCGATGCACCTTCAGAAATCATCATCGATTCCGATATTGAAGATCGTCAATTGCTGCAAGGCAGCCTGTCGAAGCGGTCGGGTCACAAAGTACAAATCAGGCACCGGGTCCGGGGAGACCGGCTACGCTGGCTGCAGATGGCCCGTACGAACGCGGAACAGGGACTCGATCTGCAGGCCGCCAGCAATGCAACGATTCGGCGCCAGTTTGCTGCACTGGGTGAAGTGCTGCAGCTCGAGGGGCTGCCTGAGCGCCTCGAGTGTTTTGACGTGAGCCATACATCCGGTGAAGCGACCGTCGCCTCCTGCGTGGTATTCAACACGGCCGGACCATTAAAGAGCGACTATCGGCGCTTCAATCTGAAACCGGCAGCGGCGGGCGATGACTATGCGGCGATGGCCGAGGCACTTCGAAGACGCTATGCACGGGTCAGGAAAGGCGAGGTGCCAATGCCTGACGTGCTGTTCCTTGACGGCGGCAAGGGCCAGCTGTCCGAGGCCCTAACGGTCCTTGACGAACTCGAGCTCGACTGGCTTCAGATTGTCGCAATCGCAAAAGGCAGAGCAAGAAAACCAGGCAACGAGCAGCTGTTCTTGGCAGGTTCGAGCACGCCCATTATACTGCCGTCAGATTCGCCGGCGCTGCACCTGATTCAGCAAATCAGGGACGAGGCACACCGGTTTGCCATCACCGGACACCGGCAGCGGCGTGCCAAAGCCAGAAAGACGTCTCGGCTGGAGGAGATTCCGGGAGTGGGACCAAAACGCCGCCGCGAATTACTGAGGCAGTTTGGGGGTTTACAGGGCGTGCACGGAGCCGGTATCGACGACCTCGTCAAGGTACACGGGATCAGCCGGTCACTGGCCCAACGAATCTATGAAGATCTGCATCTCGACGGTAATCACTAGCGCATAATTGCCGGACTGACCATTGAAAATTAACACCGCCAACACTCTGACCCTGATCCGCATCGCAGCGATCCCGGTGGTCGTCTATTGCTTTTACAGCTCCATGGACTTCGCCCGCCCGATCGCCGGCATCGTCTTCGGTCTGGCCGCCGTGACCGACTTGTTGGATGGGTACGTTGCCAGGAAACTAGGACAGACCTCCAAGTTCGGCGAATTCCTCGACCCGGTCGCCGACAAATTAATGGTAACAATTATTCTTGTATTACTTGTGCAGGGCGACCCGCGAATCACCGTCGCTCTGGTCGCCGTCATTATCATCGGCCGGGAAATAACCGTATCGGCTTTACGAGAGTGGATGGCGAGCATCGGAGCGAGGGCAGACGTTGCCGTATCCTTGCACGGCAAGATCAAGACCGTACTCCAGATGTTTGGCATCGGATTCATGGTTTATGAACACGATATGTTCGGAATCGAGGTTTACGACTTTGGCTTCGTCCTGCTCCTGATCGCAGCAGGCATGACTTTGTGGTCGATGGTCGCCTACTTGCGCGCCGCATGGCCCGCAATAGTGAGAAGTGGTTAGAATCTGCCGCTGTCCCGCGGCATCATCCGGATGTCCTTGACAGCAAGGTAACAGCGGCTAAAATCTCGGCCCTCCGCTGGAAAGCGCGTAGAATCCAACATTCAAAGCGGGCGTAGCTCAGTTGGTAGAGCGCAACCTTGCCAAGGTTGAGGTCGACGGTTCAAACCCGTTCGCCCGCTCCATAATTTGATAGCTTATGGAGCTTTCGCCGATTCTGTACGGAAATTGTACGGAAATCGGTGTCAAACAGCGTGGGTAGAGTAGGGGTGCTGATGAAACCAGTGTCCGGCAACAAAATACTCAATAAGTATGCACATTCCTAAGCCGTCAGAATTGGGCCCTTTGGACCGCTAGATAATAATCCGGGCCAAGGGCGGGTGGTGCTTGTGCAGAAGCAAGGAAGGCCGCCGGTACCAAACTGGGCGGGGCCGTGGCTTATGTCCAACATGTAACGCTGCTCGAAAACAAAAGGTCTGCTTTCACCTAAACCGATCATTAAACTTTCAAAAAGGAATGCTATCGGCAGGCGGCCGGTAGATGCTTGGGTTGAATAGTACCGGCACTGGCACATGTCCAGCTGATACTACCGGCATTATTTACGGCTGTGAGGGTAATCTTCTCATTGAAAATAACAGTGTTGGCGTCATAGCCATACTTTATCTCAATGACGTTATCATTGACGGCAACATGTTCGGTGTAATTACCTACGATGTCGTGCTGATCGGCCACGCCGGCTTCGGTATTGTTGGACGGCCAAGCGCCATGATCCGCGAAGTACTCAGCGATACCGGTTTTAGCGCTGGCCGAGAGCGTAAGCCCTTCAGAAACTTGCGCCCGTATTGTGTAGTCCTGGTATGCGGAAATCGCGATTGAAGCCAAAATACCAATAATGGCTACGACGATCATGAGTTCGATCAGTGTGAAACCCTGCTGTTTCTTCTTCGTGCACGGTTCCTTGAAATTGATGCGCATTTGTTCTGTCCGGATCCGCGGTTTTTGCCTGCACCCAATCGACGAGGGACGGCAGTAGGTGAAATCAGGCAATCGATGTTTTTAATCATAACAAACTGATAGAAATCGTCGCTAGTGTCGTCGATCCGCGACACGCTGATACCGTTAGATTCCATCACGCCAATGACACAAGCTGCGTTACACTTTATGTAAGATAGCCGGTGGTAAATGAAATCCGAGACAGGTATTCGTCTAACGATGGGTTATTGTCCAACTTAAATTCCGGCGAATAGCGCTGATTGCTCCTATGACTTCCTCCCAAGCTCAAATAATAGCTCGGAGGTATCCGCTAGACCGGGGGAAGTCCAAGATCCTTGACTCGGTGTCCGGTATCGTGGGGGAAGATCACCGTGAGTCGGAACGACTTGGGTGATGTGAGGTTTTCTTGAGAACCGCTTGAAAAGTGAACAAGCCAGCTTCCAGGTACGGTTGCCGTTAACGTCACGCATCAGTTAATGAATCGCGACTTGTGCCATGTGGGAGTCACTCGGCTCACCCAGCCCACGCCCACGACTTAGGCAAGTTTTCGTGGTGCTCGCTGCGAGACGAAGGCCTCGAAATCACTCACCGAGAGAGGTTGACTAAAAAGATAGCCCTGTGCGATGCCACAACCGTGTCTCAAGAGCGTCATTACCTGTTGTTCAGTCTCAACGCCCTCGGCAACAATCTCTTTCCCGAGCAGCTTGCCGATTTGAATGATGCCAGCCACGATCGCCGTACGTGTGGGCGTGCCGGGGACATCAACCAGGAATGCCTTATCTATCTTCAGCGTATCAAAAGGGATTTCCGTGAGATAACTGAAGGAGGAGTACCCGGTTCCAAAATCATCGATAGCCACGCGCACGCCCAATTTACGCAGAGCGCTTAGTGTCGTCATAGTGAAATGCTTGTCCTCGGCCATCATGGATTCTGTTATTTCGATCTCCAGAGTCGCTGGCTTTAAACCGTTATCGTGAAGGGCTTGCTTAAGTATTTTTGCAAGATCACTGTCGCGAATCTGTCGATAGGAGACATTGACTGCCAGCTCCTCAAGCACCCCTTGCCTTTGCCATGCGGAAAGTTGCTGAGAAGCCCGGCGGATAATCCATTCTCCAATATCAACGATGAGGCCTGTCTCCTCGGCAATTGGAATGAACTGCTCAGGCTGCACAAGTCCACGAGCAGGATGCATCCACCGGATCAGCGCCTCTGCACCGACGACCTGATAAGTATCTAGGTCAACTTTCGGCTGATAGTAAAGCATAAGCTCGTCTCGCTCCAAGGCATGCCGCAGATCCGCTCTTAGCAAGACACGCTCCTCAGCATTTCGGTTCATGAGTTCTTCAAAGAAAATACTCCTGCTGCGGCCTAAGTCCTTTGCCTTATACATGGCCGTATCTGCGTTTCGTAATAATTCCTCTGCACTCAAACCGTCGGCGGGAATCATCGTTATGCCGATACTCGCACTGATGTAATGCTCCATGGTCTCGATTTGAAACGGATCAGACAGAGCATCGATGATTCTCTCGCTGGCCTGCGCCGCATCGAGGGGCGATGTGATGTCGGTGAGGATGACAGTGAATTCGTCGCCGCCCAACCGAGCTACGGTGTCTGCACTGCTGATACACCTGCGCAGTCGATGCGCCGCAAGGCGCAACAATTCATCGCCCACTGAGTGACCCTCAGAGTCATTGACGGTCTTGAAGTGATCAAGATCGATGAACAGCAACGCACTCATGTGGCCGTGGGCAATCGCCTGGGCGATGGATTGCTTCAGGCGGTCCTTGAACAATTGCCTATTGGGCAGGGTCGTCAAGCTGTCATAATGCGCCCGGCGATAGAGCCGCTCAGCACGGTCGATGGTCTGCAGGGCCACGGCCAGCCGGTCTCCGAAGTCCCGTAAGGACGTGATCGTCGCACTGTCCAAGGATATTGCATTTTTGTGGCCCAACGTGATGATGCCGATTAGCTGGTGTTTGTGGAGCACGGGCAACACCTGAAACGCAGCTGCTCCAGCCCCCCTCAAGGGCTCCAAGTAGGCGGCATCGGCCTCCTCGAGATGCACCGTCAGCGGACCATTGCTCTGGATCAATTGGTGCTCCTTCGACAGATGAATGCGCTCGACATTCATTTCTTTGCTGGTGTCGCACCAGATCACCTGAGCGATATTCTCAGCGTCTTGCTCAACGACTGTGATAGCGGCGCACTGGCAATCGAATAGCTCTAGAATGCGCCGGACGGTACTCTCCACGATGGGCTGTATCTCCTTCGTGTTAAGGATTTTTCGGTCGAGATCGGACAGGGCTCGAAGGGTACCGAACTGTCTCCCAAGATCGCGGCGCATCTTGTTCAATGAGCGTGCTAAGGATTGGAATTCGTCGTCGCTGGCTAGCTTAATCTCCGTAGAGAAATCGCCGTCCGCGATGCCAGAGGTTGCATCGGTCAACAATCGTAACGGACCGAGGCGGCGACGCACCTGGTGGAAGCTGATCCACAGCGCCAATAGAACGGATAGACCGATGGCTGGCGGAAACACGGCCCTGAAACCAGACATCGGGGCCAAGGCTTCGGCCTCGGTCTGGATGGCCGCCACGCTCCATCCTGGTGCGGAGAAGTCAGAATGCAGGGGTACCGTGAAGTAGCCCGCCAGGTACGCGACATCACCTTCCAGCCAATGCAGAGTACCGACAGAGGACGTTTGAAGCGCCTGCCGCCACAATCCCAGCGCATGGTCGTGTGGGGGACCGGGGCAGAAAATCGCGATGCCACCGTCGTCTAGTACGCAGAATGTCACCGATGCTGGAAAGAGGTCTGGCGATCCCCATAGAAAAAGGGGATTGAGCTGACCCGAAATTACCTCCGTGGGGGATAGCGCGGCAGTCATCCAGACCGAGGGAGATCCCTCAAGCACTCTTACTTCGAGATAGGTCTCGCCCGGATATGTCGCCGCCTGCAGCGCGACCGGGGAGAGCTGTTCCGTTGACGCTCGGTTGGCGACTTCTATTTGCGTGAAATAGGTGTCATCAAAAAGTATTCTTCCCTCACTTTCTCTTGTCTCTAACTGCATCAGGAAATTCCGGGTGAGCCGCAGCTGCTGTAACACGCCCAGGGCGAAATTCTTACTCTCACCATGAAGCTGGTCGAACGACTTGTCGGTCAATTGCTGTTCGACGGCGTAGTACGCCAAACCGGATGTCACCACTGCCGGCAAGAGGGCTGCCAATGCGAAAAACCCAAAGACACGACGGGCGACCCGACTGCGGAAGAACGTATCCTTGAGAGCCATGGACAGGGGAATCTAAAAGTCTTCCGCCAGGCCCATGTATGAGCCGTTGCCGGCACGCACGATGTCGTCTCGGCTCGGCCTTGCGGGGAGCGGTGGACGAGAGATGCCGTCTTTGCCCATGCTGTAGAGATCGTAATCCGTATTGAGGGGCACGAGGTTTCGGTCTTTGCGGACAGCCCCGCGGTTTACACCTGCCTCAATGTTGAGATACTGATAAGGATTCCCCCAGGGGTCATTCAGCGTATCCATACCGACCGCGGCGAGATTCGGCGGTAGGACGCCGTTTGCACGGAATCTCTCTAATGCGGATTCGACCCGATTCATGTCGCCGGTTGCCTGGACGATCCGGGCTCTCTGGATGGCGCCGCTGTAAACCGGGAGGGCAATAGCGGCCATCAGCCCGGCGACGATGACTGCGATAATGAGCTCGAGAAGCGTGAAACCATGTTGTTTCTTCTTCATGTCTCGCGCCTTGTAACTGATGCGCATCAGTCCTATCCGAATGCGCGGTTTCCGCCTGCACCCAATCGGCGAGGGTCGGCATTGGGTGAAATCAGGCAAACGACATCGTTAGACATCCTCGTAACTTAATTGAAATCATCGCTGATTGCGTCCCACTGCATCACACCGATAACAGTAGACTGCGGCAAAGATTATGTCTGGTAGTGGCTTACTAAAACGAATCCGAGCCAGCCATTCGTTTGACGAGACGCTGAACTTCCGGTTTGGGCGGCAAGCAGACGTAGCAGGCTCAGTCTAGAAGGCCGCTGTTTCGATAAATCAGGCATGCATTATTTTTTCCATCTTTTTGTGGAGAGAATTGCGCCTCTAGCCGAATGGCTCAATGCCATTTGCCGACCTTCAGCTGCTTTTGAATTTACCTGATCGAAAAAGCGGGGTAGCAGTGTTGCTGCCATCTCCAAGCCAAAACCCGGCAAATGCTCCCACAACAATGAGTATTGTCTGTATTCCTGCTCCTAGCGCAGGGAGTCGATCGAAGTCCTGGCTGACTTGACCCGATTGACCCCATCGACCTGGTCCGTCCAGGCGAGGACCAGGGCGTCGCCTGTTCGAACCATCTGCGGCACGCTGAAACTGGCGACGTCGTGCCCGCTGGAAATGACGTGCACGGGACCCAGTTGACCGTCGACCGATACACGCCTGACGCAAACCTCTGCCGACTTTGTTGCCGTCTTGCGCAACCAGCTAACGGCAATTTGACCCTCCGATAACATCGCAATGCCGACCCGACCGAGGGTCTCGCCGCGAGCAACGTCGATCGGCGTTGCGAACGATCGCGCCGCATCGTCGGAAAAGCCGACCTGAACGCGGGGAACACTATTTGCAGCAGTGAACCAGGCTACAGCCACCGTCTTTTCCTGCGCACCGATGACAGGGCCGTTCACCGGACAGCCTGGAATTTCCCAGTTATCATTTGCCACCGGACGTACATCCTGCCACCGGTTCCCGACATACCTTGAGACATAAATATCGCGTGTCTCGCCTGCTGTGCGATCGCGATAGATTGCAACGGGCCCTTCGCTTGTCAATGCAACATCGGTCTGGCAACAGTCACAGGTAAGTCCATCGACCAGCAGCTCGTCAGAGAGCATCAAGTCAGGAGACAAGGTCGCAGCCCTGAGCGTCATACCCGATGCGGCAATATTGTCACCAGGCTCATTCACCATATTGCGCCCGTCCAGCCAGACCAGACCGATGCCCGCATCTTTCGGATACAGGGTGACGAAGCCATGTTCGGTCGCCGTTCCATCGCGGTGGGGCATCACGGGTTGGGACCAGCTTTGCCCCGAGTCAGCCGACAGTGCGACGGAGACGTCATAGGCGTAGCCCCCGGCGGGTTGGCTAACCAGCCAGTGGGCCGCCCACAACGTTGGTGATATGGGCACTACAGACGGGAAATCGGCCCAGTTCACGAACCAGTGCTCACCCCGGGTAACGATACGCGTATTGCCCCACACGCCGTCAGCGAGTACTGAGAATTTCAGGGCGTGGCCTGGACCGTCGGCTTCGAGCCAGCTCAGTACAACTGTGCCATCGGGCCCGACGGCGAGGTTTGGGCTGCTGCTCTGGCTTCCTGCCGGCACTTCGATCCTCACAACATCCGGCACTACCGGCTCGGACATTTCGTCAACCGTGCATCCTGACAGTAATGCCAGCATGCCAAGCCCTGGCCCAATAAATCGCACGAATCGATAATTCATGCGGCCATTATGCAGTGCATCCCTGCAGACACAAACAGCCGGAAACAGATAGCTAATTGATTCTGGGGGAGGTGGCGTTATACTGCGACGCCTGCTGATCGAGTGTGTTGTTTTTTCGCCCGCCGAAATTCGATTTTGACCCGCCTTCGGCTAGGTGGCAGAGTGGTTATGCAGCGGCCTGCAAAGCCGTGTACGTCGGTTCGATTCCGTCCCTAGCCTCCATTAGCGCATTCCGTGCCATCCCAGAACGTCCAGCACTCCGTCTCAACTCCCTGTGTTGGCGGTCCGTGCTACGGTAGTCAGGAATGGCTATCAGCCAGAGTGAGATATTCGACGAAGTCGTGGCACCATCGAAGGCGGGCACAACGCCAGGCACTCGCATCAAATCACCGTTTGAATTGATTACCTTGCAGGAGGAGAGTTTCTTACGAATTCGCATGTCGGTACCGTTCATTGACGGACAACAAGTAATTAATTCGCTGCAACTACGGGCAGATTTCACATAGCCCGAGTACCGGTGGCGAATTTCAATGTGGTCAATGAAGTTACTTGGGTGAGTCTGAACTGGTGTAATTCTAAAACCGGGAAGATCTTCCCAGACTTGGGCGAAGTAGAGCGCAACTGTTTTCTATGTGTTAATTTGCGCACGTAGTTGAGTGATCCGACTTCAAAACATAGTAAATGTTGGTCCTGAATTCCCGGGCGCAGAACATAACTCGACCCTGTGCTGATCGAGCCAAGGTTTAAAGTGTCTGCTCTTTGTAGAGATCAGCAGGGGGAGACTATTGTGAAGCAGCAATCTCTAGCGTTAACTGGCGATATCGCCTTCGATCAACTTGCCATTGAGCCACTTACTTTACGAGAAATAGTTCAAAACTGTAGTGAATTGCCGTGCCAGGTCAAAATCGCCGAGTTCACGTACGTCGAAGAGCGCCTAATTGATGAGACACTACTGCATCGCTTGTCAAGTTATCAGGCTGCAGACGACGGTCCACCCGAGTGGGTGATTCGTTTACGACGTCGACGGGAAGCATTGTCATCGTATCTCGGGACGAATTTAGTCTGTGTTCTTATTCGACTGCCTGGCGTTCAGTACACCATTGAAGTGGACCCTGACTCGCAGAACGTCGTCCATTGGGAGTGGCAAGCAGCTTAACCCCGTGTCGAGAATCATGGGGGAGGATCACTTCTCACTTATTCACATAGAGTCCAGGATGGCCCATAATTCGACCGCCACTGGCAATGCGCACGTCGGAGGAACTGGGGTAACACTGGGGGTATCCTAGTCTCATACCTTCTAGAATCGGTGAGAATACGGGCTTCTAGAACTGTTTTCGATTCCGTCCCTGGCCTCCACGTGTCATGTCTGAAATCCGGCCCGGGTGGCGGAATTGGTAGACGCTACGGACTTAAAATCCGTTTTCCGAAAGGAAGTGCGAGTTCGAGTCTCGCCCCGGGCACCAATAAAAATAAAGACATACAGGTTTTTCCTCGAATCCTTATAACTTATTGATCAGATGTTTGTCGCCCCGCGTGGGCAAGCCAGGCAAGGCGGCACCTATCTGACCGGCGGAACCCCGTTGCCGCCTACCTTCGCCCAACGATAGCCATTCGGCAAAGGCATCTAGATACAGGCCGACAGTATCGCGATGTCGCCATCATAAGAGTCCGGCCCGAGCGGACCGAAGGAGAAGCGCATGAATCGTTCCAGCGGGCCGCGGTGCCGACGAGACATATCGCACAAACGTCCTGGCAGGATTCCCGCCTGATGCATGAACAGCCGCTCGTTGAACGCGTCCGCGGTAAGTCCGTTAGGCAGTTTTCCCCAATGATAAAACCCGCCATTGCCTGTAAAAAGCTCAAAACCCAGTTCCTTCAGGCCCTTTTCGTAGCGTGCTCGCTGCGATGAAAAGAACCTGGACACAGCCGAACGCGCTTGCTGGACGCGGACCGGCTCGAACAACTTTGTGACATAGAGCTGGGACGCCCGTGAGACGCCGCCCATGCCGAACGAAGAGTAATTGCGAAAAATCTCGATATGTTTCTTTGCAGCGACCGCCCAGCCCACTCTCATACCGGGAACCTGCAGCCCTTTCGTCGCGGCTCCGATGACGAATATGTCGGTCTGATCGATATCATCGATGTAGCGCAGCGCGCTCTCGGGTTCAGGGTCACAATAGAATTCGTAGGCTTCATCGAACAGAGCACCGCGTCCTGGCTCACTAAAGGCATTGACCAGATTCTTAAGATCATCACCGGTAACGGCGACCCCAGTGGGATTACAAGGGTTACTCTTGAGGAGCAACACTCTCGATGTTGAATCGACCGGAGCAACATCGTAGTCGGCAAGCTCAGGGCGAAACTGATTCTCTTCATTGCTCGGAAGCAGTTGCACTTTTCGGTTGAGAATCTTCAGCATATCGTAGTAAGGCGTGTATTCCGTTTCCTCGACCGCGATGCACACATCGCTCTCGAGAAACGCAAGCGTTGCAAGAATACCGGGTCGGCCACCGGCAAACACGGCGACGTGATCGGGCGTGATTCCTGCTGAATAATTCTTGTTGTAATAGCTTGCGATAGCCTCGCGCAGTTCGATTTCGCCGGTCGCCTTCGGATATTTGAGATCTGTGGCTAGCAAATCAATCTGATCGGGCAGCGGCGGTCCGCCTGGCAGCTGAGTGGTCAGCGGGTATCCCTGTGCCCATGGGTGGGTTCCCGGGTCGCCCATATACATTGAGGTCGCGTCGACAAACTTGAACAGCGTCTCGTAAACGCCCATCGGTGGAAATTCTTGCAATATCAAGCTCGGCACTCGCGATCACATGGATGCGCCAGCTTAGCGAGGATGCGAATAGTCAACAAGCAGGACCTGATACTAATAAAAAGTCCGACCGTTTGGGCGCTTGCCAATGCCCGATCTCCGAGGCTAAATAGGGGGTCGAATTGAACGGCGTCCATCCCCTGTCTGTGGAGATAGATCAATGACGTTACGGTACAAAGTCGCGAGCGGTATCCTGATTTTCCTGGCGGTCGCGATATCTTCACTGGCCCTTGTGCTGAGCCACAACTCTGCCTGCGGACCGGCGCCCGCGTTCTCCGAGGAAAGGGAGCTGATGAAAGCTGTTGTTTATCGTTGCTATGGTTCACCCGATGTTCTTGAGTTTGAAGACGTCGAAAAGCCGACGCCCGCAGACAATGAGGTCCTGGTAAAGGTCCACGCAGCTTCCGTCAACCCCCTTGACTGGCACTACATGAGAGGCTCGCCGTACCTCATGCGCTTAGGCTCCGGTCTGGGCGCACCCAATCGCACAAGCATAGGGGTGGACTTTGCTGGGACGGTCGAAGCGGTCGGCAGCAACGTCGAGCGGTTCAAGCCGGGAGATGAGGTATTTGGCGGGAGAAGTGGGGCCTTTGCCGAATACGTAATTGTTCCCGACGATCGAGCGCTGGCGCTCAAACCGTCCAACGTGACATTTGAACAGGCGGCTTCCGCGCCTATTGCGGCAATTACCGCATTACAAGCTCTTCGCGACAAGGGGCAATTGAAGCCGGGGCAAAAAGTCCTGATCAACGGCGCGTCGGGAGGCGTGGGCACGTTCGCCGTGCAGATCGCCAAGTCATTCGGTGCAGAAGTGACCGGCGTCTGCAGTACCCGAAACGTGGAGATGGTCCGATCAATCGGCGCAGATCATGTTGTCGACTACACAAAAGAGGACTACACCGAAAGCGGCCGACATTATGATCTGATCATAGACAATGTTGGCAATCATTCGCTGTTAGCGAACAGGCGAGTCCTGAATCCCAACGGCATTTTCGTCATCATCGGAGGACCAAAAGGTAATTGGCTCGGGCCTTTAATGAGTCCGATCAAGGCGCTCATGTTGTCACCGTTCGTGGGACAGGAATTTGTCATGCTTCTGGCGAAAATGGATAAAGATGACCTGAGGATCCTCGGCGACCTCATGGAGGCCGGCAAAGTGACGGCAGTGATTGACCGACGTTACCGATTGAGTGAGGTTCCGGCGGCGATCCGGTACTCGGAAGAAGGGCACGCTCGAGGAAAAATAGTAATAGATTTGGAATAGAACGGCGCCAAACCATACGTGCCATCGCTGCCTTATGGATGCCTGCTTTTAGGACCGGCCCGGGTTTGGTGGACACCTCTAAATGTGCGCGATATTGCGTAAGTGAGGTGTCTTATGACAAAGAAGAAATACCGACGCTACAGTCCCGAGTTCAAGCGTCACACGTTGAAGCGAGCGAGCGAAGACGGGGGTGACGGACAAGGGCGTATGCGAGGAGCTTGGGATCAGCCAACGTCAACTGCGTCGTTGGTAACGGAGAAGACGAATTGCTGCTCCCGGACTGGCCCCTGCATGCGGATAACCGGCGAGTAGAAATAAGAAGCCTCGGCAAGCTTCCTTCTAACTAACTGAATTATATGGCGTATTCTGGCGACGGATCTTGAGATCCGATGTCCGATAGGACATGCGAGTTCGGGTCTCGCCCCGGGCAGCGGAGGGCAGGTAAGGGAGCGGGTCCAAAGCTGGAGGGGACCCGCTGTTGTTTCAGTTTAAATGGCTACCGGCCAAACGCACCAAGCTGGTCACGAAGATCTGCGTTACTGACGCAGCCGCACCTCTCATCACGAAAACGCTTTGTACACCATTGTGTCGTGCCACGCGGACATGACTGCGGAGCTAGTGTTGCACGTTTTTCCATGGCGTCAAATCTCTGATTGACGAGAGACCAGTCGCCGGTGAGATGTGCTTGTTCGATAAGGTCGTGTGTGCTCGATGCACAACCAAGAAACAGAAATAACGAAATAATGCTAAGTGCTTTCACTTTGACGAAACCTAATAAAATTTCTCCAAGGCCCCATATTCCGCTGTTGTGATTCTGCATGGTGCTGATCGTCAGCGACCATTGGTTCCATCCCGCAGAGGCAATCCCGTGTTGCATACTTTTTGTAGCACGAGGGCAGTGCGAACCGGCCAGAGCACGTCACAGATTCGCGCAAATGGCTGGAAAAAAACGCGTGATGTGACATTGCTCACACAATGCAGGTACGACAACACCAAGACGGTTGGCCTGCACGAATCGCTCAGGCTCCTTGTTCTGCAATCGCTCGCAGCAATATGGGCAGCAAAATTGGTATTTCCTCGCATTGAATCGGCTTTCTGCCAATGCGGAAATTTGAGAAACTTTGTGCAAGGCTGATAATTGCTGTCAGACAAACAAGCTGAAAATCATGCGCCATTACCTGCTGCAAACTCTCGCTGTATTTCTCCTGTTGATCACGAACAGTGGCTTTACTGCCGATTACGCCAAGGGCTTCGACGCATACAGCGAAGGCGATTATGCAACTGCTCTAAGTGAGTGGCGGCCACTGGCCGAGCAGGGAGATCGAGACGGGCAATTCGGTCTGGGCTTGCTCTATGCCAATGGCTGGGGAGTGGAACTGAATGACGACGAGGCGCTGAAATGGTACCGCCTCGCTGTGGAACAGGACCATGCCGAGGCGGCCTACAACCTGGCCGTCATGTGTGCCAACGGCTGGGGCGTACCGCAGAGCGACGACGAAGCATTCAAATGGTATTCAATCGCCGCTGAAGGCGGCTTTACCACTGCCCAGATCAGCCTCGGCAAGATGTACGCCATCGGATTCGGAGCGCCGCAGGACAACGTACAGGCCCATAGGTGGTACAACATCGCTGCGATGCTCGACGACTATAATGCGGAATTTGAACGAGACGAACTGGCGAGAATGATGTCGCCCGAGAACATTGCAGAAGCCGAAGAACTTGCCGCAAAATGGCTGGCGAGTTTCGAAGCAGCGCAACAGCAATAAAAAACCCCGCCGGAGCGGGGTTTCTTAATTCTCGATCAAGCAAAAATCTACTTGAGCGTAATTTTCCGCATCATGTAATCGCCTGTAATTTTGCGCATACCCGGATAGTTTTTCTGTGCATAATCCGTCGATGCGTCCGCGTTCGCCTTGCCCCAGGCTTCGATGAACGCTTCATACCGTTCTTTATTCGGGGCCAGGTCTGATGTATTGGCAAACTTGATGACCAGCAGCAAATTGAAATAGCCGCTCTGTGGCAGGTCGCTTCGGAAAATTGAATATTCCTCGATCTGACCCAGTTCTTTCGCGACCTCGTTCGAGGCTGCCCAGGTCTGTTTGATCCCCTCCAGATAGGCATCGCCCATGTTGGCATCGACCTTGACCGTTGTTACCAGCCAAACGGCATCGCTCACCTCATAGTCGGTCCATGGTTCCAGATCAGCAAATACCGGTGACGCCAGAAACATCAGCGCCAATCCTCCAACTAATAACTTGATACGCATCGTACTTCTCCTCCATTGTTGTTGTTGATTCTTCGCTCCCGGCGCAATATATCACCTGTAATCAATTCATTCGCGGGTGGGTGGTGTGTCAAAATGTGGACGTTGGCCGCCGATGACGAATCGCCGGCCGCGAAGATTTCATGTAAGTGAAAAACGCTTTAAAAATCAATAATAAATATGAATAATCCAGAAATTACCTGATGGCTAAGCTCTATTTTTACTACTCCTCGATGAACGCCGGCAAGTCCACGGCCTTGCTGCAATCGAGCTACAACTACAAAGAGCGCGGCATGAATACACTGGTGCTGGCGCCGGAAGTGGATGATCGCTTCGGCGCAGGCAAGGTTTCCTCCAGAATCGGTCTCGAATCAGAGGCGACTATCTTCAATCAGGAAGATGATCTCCATGGCATTGTCACCACGGCGATCAATGACGAACCATTGCATTGCGTCCTGATCGATGAGGCTCAGTTTCTTACCAAGGATCAGGTTTTTCAGTTGGGCGAGGTAACCGACAAGCTCAACATACCGGTTCTGGCTTACGGCCTTCGTACCGACTTTCAGGGCGAGCCCTTCGAGGGCAGCAAATACCTGCTTTCGTGGTCAGACAACCTCAAGGAGATCAAGGCAATCTGCCACTGCGGTACGAAGGCAACGATGGTGATCCGCCTTGATGAGCACGGCAAGGCCGTAACGGAAGGTTCGCAAGTCGAGATCGGCGGCAATGACCGCTACATTTCCATGTGCCGTAAGCATTTCAAGGAAAACTTCTTCAAATAGAAGTTTTGAGTTTTCCGGTCCAGGAACTGTTACTTTTTCGAATTGCCCGCCGAAGACTGTTTTCCGGTCAGTGTTGGCAAACACTGCGTGTTTTGCCTGGCGAGCAGTTTTCGCATGTCCCCAAGGCTTTTCATGACTACCGTCTCGTCGAATCCGGCACCGTTCAGGCTATCGCGTTGGCGAGCAGCCGGATCATGGAACTTGATGCCGTGATTGCCGATCGAAATCACATCGTCGTGATTAAGCACTTGATTGTGCACGCGTCGCGAATTCACATAGGTGCCGTTGGTGCTGTTCAGATCCATTAGAACTGTCGCGGACCCGCGCTTGAAGAACAGCGCGTGATGCCGGCTAACATAGCGGCTGTTGATACAGAGGTCGTTGTGATCGGATCGCCCAACCAGGAGCCGCGGACGGTCAACAACGATCTCACGCAGAGTCCTGCCATTGTAAGTCAGATACAGTTTTGGCGGTCCGGCCGATTCAGCACTGTCCTGACTGGTTTTGTCATTTTCGTCTGCCAGCGACGGTTTCCCGTTCGAGGTCAGCAGGCGCTCAATCTGGTCTTTCCGAATCGGATATATATCTGCTTTCGCCATGGCCAGGCGCACCAGGCTATCGACGATCCCGGGCCAGCCGCCAGCCGCTGAATGCAACACCTCGCAAACATCGTCGGGTAATACTTCCTGTGGATCAACGCAGCCGCCTGCGCGAAGCTTCGCATGCAGGTATTCCGTCGTTTCATCCTTCGTAAGGGGCTCAAGATGGAAATCCCCGGTCAAACGCTCGGATATTGGCGCCATTGCCGGGGCCTCGACGATTGCCGAGATGGATCGATCGCTTGCAAAAATCAAGCGCAGGGCGCTTTTTCGCTTGACTTTCAGTTCGGCAAGTTCGCACAGCACACTCAATGCGCTCGGATTCAGCGCATGGGTGTTCTCGATGATGAGCAGCGGGGCGTGATCGGAGGTGGTTTGCTGCACAACAAACACTTTGACCATATTGATCAGCTCGCCGACGGAACTGAGCTTCAGGTCGTAACCGAATTGGGACAGAACGAGCTGCAACAACGTTGTCGTATTCAGGCCTGTGCCATCAACAACCGCAACCGCGGCATCCTCTGGTAGCGATTCCGTGAAATGTTTGATAATGGCCGTTTTGCCAGAGAGGGGCGGGCCCTGGAAGAGGCCAAGACCGTGGTCATTTTTGTAAGTGTCGCTCAGGAATTGACATGCGGCTTGCTGCGACGCGGACGGGACAAAGACCACGGGTTTCCCGTGCATCGGAAACGGTTGCTCTTGTAGTCCGGCCGCGCCTAAATTCATTACCCTGAACCCGGTGTGATTACTTATTTCTTCTTCTGATACTGTTACTTTGTTGCTTTTTTAACGCACGAGATTATCTGGGCTGATCATCGTACGCTTGAGGTCGATTTTTTTAATCTTTTTTGGGCTAGGCCCTGGCTGTCACACTAACACGGAATACGCCAAAGAAGTAACCTTTGAAAAGATTACTGACTTATTGATAATACTATAAATGTCGCTCGATTTACCATAACCAGCGTGGGGCATTGATTTAGGGCATGGGGCGCTAAGATATTGGCTGAAATACTATCGGGAACGGACTTGAGTTTGCTCCGCGGCGAGCGATGTCTCTTTGAAGGCTTGAATTTTGCGCTAAGTGCGGGCGAGTTGCTGCTCGTGCAGGGCGCAAACGGAAGCGGCAAGACCTGTCTGCTGCGCTCGATTGCCGGCCTGACCGGTCTGGAGACCGGCTACATAAGCTGGCAGGGCGTCCCGACTGAGCGCGACCGCCAATCGTTCAGCGCCGAAGTCGTCTGGATGGCACACCGTGTGGGCTTCAAGGGCGACCTGACTCTTATCGAGAATCTCCGCTTCGAAACCGGTCTTCGCTCGGCAACGCTCGCGGGAATCGACAAGGTTCTCGAACGGCTGGGCATTTCCCGACTCGTCGATTTGCCGCTTCGTTACTTGTCGGCAGGGCAACAGAGACGCGTCGCGCTGGCGCGAATGCTGATATCCGATGCGCGACTCTGGCTGATGGACGAGCCGTTCACCAATCTGGATGCCGCTGGGCAGAGCCTGGTCGTCGACCTGATCTCGGAGCACCTGGCGAAAGGCGGTGCTTGTGTCATCGCCGCCCACAAAGAGCTTGAAATTTCCGTGCCGGTGCAGAGGATTCAACTGCAATGAATAGCGATGAAGCAAAGATACCGGGACTATGGCATGGACTAAGAGCCATCGTCCGGCGCGATTTGCTGCTGGCATGGAAACGCCCGGGCGATGTGCTGAATCCGTTATTCTTTTTTGCAATGGTCAGTGCCTTGTTTCCGCTCGCGGTCGGGCCCAGTGCGGAACAGCTGGCAATCAGCGGGCCCGGTGTCCTCTGGGTAGCGGCACTACTCGCGGCGTTGCTGTCCCTGAACAGCCTTTTTTTGAGCGACTACGAAGACGGCAGCCTGGACCAGATCATTCTCAGCCCGCAGCCGCTGCCATTGCTGGCTTTGGGCAAATCCGTGTCGCATTGGTTAGTCAGCGGCCTGCCGCTCGTAGTAGTTTCCCCGCTCGTCGCAATGACATTCCGGATGCCGGTCGAAACAGTAGGTGTCCTGATGGTAACCCTGGTATTCGGAACCATCAGCCTGAGCCTGCTGGGATCGATTGGTGCGGCGCTCACCGTGGGCCTCAATCGGGGCAACGCCTTGCTGAGCCTCTTGATTCTGCCGCTGGCGATGCCCGTGCTGATATTCGGTGCACGCACGGTTTCTCTGGCAGTGGCCGATGATGCAGTGGCAGCAGGCATTTATTTTCTGGCTGCCTATTGCATGCTGGCCGTAACATTTGCACCATTCGCGGCGGCAGCCGCCTTGAAAATCAGCAACGAGTAATATAACCGTCCATGTGGAAATTTATGCACAAGCTCGCTTCACCGCCACACTTCTATGATCTGTCAGCGAAGATCATTCCCTGGTTCAGTGTTGGCGCACTGGGGTTCATCGCTTATGGATCGATAGCGGGCCTGTTTTTCGCGCCTGCAGACTATCAGCAGGGCGATGCGTTCCGAATTATTTACGTACATGTGCCGGCAGCATATCTGTCGATGCTGGCTTACACTTCGATGGCCGTCTCGGCCGGAATCGGCCTGATCTGGCGCATGAAGCTGGCGCACGCCGTTGCGGCCGCCGCCGCGCCACTGGGCGCATGGTTTACGTTTCTGGCTCTGGCTACCGGCTCGATCTGGGGAAGACCGATGTGGGGTACCTGGTGGGAGTGGGGCGACCCGCGACTGACCTCCGAACTCATCATGTTGTTCCTCTATTTCGGCTACATGGCATTGCGCGCCGCCATCGATGACACGGCGAAAGCCGATCGCGCGAGTGCCGTA
>Ga0255052_10000203_pt1 | contig 46044 bp, 37 predicted proteins | sample JV7_2_21_MG_FD_188632 | JGI IMG/M metagenome (GOLD analysis project Ga0255052, IMG submission 188632) | Seawater microbial communities from Jervis Inlet, British Columbia, Canada - JV7_2_21 | ecosystem: Environmental > Aquatic > Marine > Inlet | place: Canada: British Columbia | collected...
GCACGAAACGGGCGGAATCCGGTCAGCAGCTCGTACATAACTGCACCGAGCGAATAAAGGTCCGATTGTGGTGTGAGATCTTCGGACTGCACCTGCTCAGGCGACATGTAACTCGGCGAACCGGCGATGCCTTCGATGCGCGAAACATCCGAGTCTCTAACGATCGCGATGCCGAAGTCGATAATACGAACGTCATTGTCGATCGTCAGCATCACATTCGAAGGCTTGATGTCACGGTGAATCACGCCACGGCCGTGAGCGTAGTGCAGCGCCTTCGCGCATTTGTAAATGATCTCTACGACGTCATCGACGCGCAACAGGTTGTCGGGACGACAATACGCGGCCAATGTGCGAGCGCCCTGAACGTGTTCGGTAACGACGTAGTACTTGCCGTCTTCTTCACCCGCATCGTAGATCGGCATGATGTTCGGATGCTGCAGCATGCCGACCATGTGCGCTTCATTGAAGAACATCTTGCGGGAGACTTTGGCGCGATCGGCATCGGAATCTTCCTCGATGTCGTACACCTTAATGGCGACGTCGCGACGGTAATACGGGTCGTGAGACAGATAGACCATGCCCGTACTGCCCTTGCCAATCTTGTTGATAATGACGTATTTGCCGATTTTCTCGGGCACGTCACTTGGGCGTTCGATTTCGCTGACTGGACTGGCCATGTTGTCTCACGTTAAGTCATAAACCACCCGTACAAAGCTAGTAAAATAGCGGCATACAGGGCGGCCACGAGGTCATCCAGCATAATTCCGAGGCCTCCGCCCAGTCTGTGATCCAGGTCCCGAATCGGCCATGGTTTGACAATATCGAAGGCCCGAAACAGCAGAAATCCGAGTATCCAGGCGGAAATCGTGTATGGCGCTGCCAACAACGTCACGTACATGCCGGCGACCTCATCCAGGACGATGCCGCCGTGGTCATGAATGCCAAGCCGGCGAGCACTTGCGCCGCAAATCCAAATACCTGACAGGAAGAGAAAAGCGGCACACCCTATCTGTGTCAGCAGCCCCAAATCCAGCGTAAACCAGGCCAAAGCGACGCCGAGAAGTGAGCCCACAGTGCCGGGGGCGTATGGCGCCAGGCCCGTACCCAAACCGAACGCCAGAATATGCACCGGATCGGTCAAAACACGTCGCGCGAGGTTTTTCCCGGGTTCATTCATTGGAAATGACGGTACCCGCTGTCGTCGTACTCGACAATACCATTTGCATCACGGCAAACGAGTCGATCCCCCTGAATGACGGTTCCGATTGCTGTAACGCGTAATTCACTCACGTCCGGTAAGGCATCGTCGGCCGCTGTAAAACACAATTCATAATCGTCACCACCGGAGAGCGCATATCGCCGCTGCACGTCCCGGTCAAAAGACGAAGCCAGCGCGTCCGAGATCGGCAAATTATCGAGATTTATTTCAGCGCCGACACCGCTGGAATAAAGCAACTTCTTTAGGTCGCCCAGCAGCCCGTCTGAGATGTCGATCGCCGCACTCGCCCTCCCCGCAAGCGACTGACCAAAATCGACTCGTGCTGTCGGTCGAAAAAAGCGACTCGACAAATACTCATCCGGCTTACCCGCGGACAGCAATTCGAGCCCGGCGGCTGCATCCCCGACTGTTCCGGTTACGAAAATCGTGTCGCCCGCTGCCGCACCCGATCTCAGAATCGCCGCACCTTCCGCCACATCTCCCGTGATTTGCACACTGACGACGATGTCATCGCCCTGCGTCGTGTCACCACCCACCAACGAGACATCGTGCTCCGCGGCAGCTCTGTGCAGACCCTCTGCGAACTCCGACAACCATTTCTCGTTCGACTCGGTCATGGTTAGCGCGAGTGTCATCCACCTCGGGCGGCCACCCATGGCCGCAATGTCAGAAAGATTAACCGCAACCACTCGATAGCCGAGATCAGCTGCGTTGATATCGTTTGGGAAATGCACGCTGGCAACCAGCGTGTCTATGACCGAAATAAGTTCGCACCCGGGATCAGGTTTCAGCACAGCGCCATCATCGCCAATGCCTGTTGTCACACCGCGTGCTTCGTCCGCGCGAACGAAAAAGCGCTGAATCAGTTCGAACTCATCCACTGTCCTGAGCTTTTACCTCCGTGCTGCGCAAGGACTGCGCCGCGACGTCGAGGCATGCATTAATGTATTTATGGCCGTCCAGCGCACCGAAGCGCTTCGCGAGATTGACGCCCTCGTTAATCACGACCCGATATGGAACATCAACACGTGTTTCCAGTTCGTAAACCCCTATCAACAAGACCGATAGCTCGACCGGGTCGAGTTGCTCGAGCGGCCGGTCAATCAGTTCATCAATTTTTTTCTCGAGCTCGGCCTGGGCTTCGCAAATAACCGGCAGCGCTTCATCGAAAAATTCCTTGTCGACCCGATCGTAGGCGGCTTGTTCATGAAACTGCTCAAGCAATTCGGAACATTCGTGCCCGGCGAGCTGCTTTTGATACAAAGCCTGCACGAGTAATTCGCGAGCGCGCGTCCGGGCGCCTGTTGAACCGGCATTGGTCATTGTCGTTTCCGAGCGGCGCCTCTAGTCGAGACGTCGAAGTGTGTTGACCATCTCGATGACGGCAAGCGTTGCTTCTTCGCCCTTGTTGCCGGCCTTGGTGCCTGCGCGTTCGATGGCCTGTTCGATTGTGTCAACTGTCAATACCCCGAAACCAACCGGCACTCCGTGCTTCCTTCCTGCTGCCGAGATCCCACGAACACACTCACCCGCCACAAAATCAAAGTGCGGCGTACCACCACGGATAACCGCGCCTAATGCGATGATGCCGTCGAAACGCCGCAAGGCCGCAACCTTGTCCACCGCGACTGGCATCTCGAACGAACCCGGCACTCGAATGATCTCGATATCGGCATCGGCTGCACCGTGCTGTCGCAGACAACGCACCGCTGCCTGCAGCAGTGAATCCACGATGAAATCGTTGAAACGGGCAGCGATGATCGCAAATCGCGCGTCGCGAACGATCAGGTCCCCTTCCGTTGTTTTTATTTTTTCCATTTCGCCAGACTATTCTTCGACGTATTCGGTGATTTCGAGGTCGAATCCCGAAATCGCATGCATGTGTTTGGGTGCTGATAATACACGGATTTTCGACAACCCGAGGTCCCGCAGAATCTGAGCGCCGACACCGTACGTACGCAACACAGCGTCGCCACTCCGTCTATTCGTCAGGTCATCGTGGTGCTGGTCGATGCCTTCGACGGCATCCATGAAATCGCGCGATGTTTCCTGATCACGAAGCACAACGATAACGGCGACATCTTCTTTGGCGATGCGCTCGATTGCGCTGTCGAGCGGCCAGCCCAGTGAACGACTCTGTACGCCGATGACATCGCCCAGCGTGTCCTGCAGGTGCACGCGAACGAGCGGATTTTCCGTCGTACTCAAGTCGCCCTTTACGAGCGCAACGTGCACAGCACGATTCACGAGATCGTCATAGCAATACATCGTGAATTCGCCATGGCTTGTGCGCACTACCTGTTCATCGATACGCTCGATATTGCGTTCATTTTCCAGCCGATAATGAATCAGGTCGGCAATCGTGCCGATCTTGATGTCGTGTGCACGCGCAAACTTCTCGAGGTCCGGTCGCCGGGCCATGGTGCCGTCGTCGTTCAGAATCTCCACGATAGCCGCGGCCGGTTCGAGGCCCGCAAGCCTTGCGAGATCGCAACCCGCTTCCGTGTGGCCTGCCCGCGTCAACACACCACCCGGCTGGGCCATTACGGGAAAAATGTGCCCGGGCTGGCCCAGGTCCTCGGGCTTGGCCGACGTCGCGACCGCAGCCTGAATAGTGCGCGCGCGGTCGTGCGCCGAGATCCCGGTTGTGATGCCCTCTGCCGCTTCGATCGATATCGTGAAATTCGTTGTGTGGCGCTGATCCGTCTCGGTCACCATAAGTGGCAAACGCAGCTGTGCACATCGTTCGCGAGAGAGCGTCAGGCAAATCAGACCACGGCCATGCGTGGCCATATAGTTGATGTCCTCCGGGCGTACCTTTGCCGCCGCCATGATCAGGTCGCCTTCATTCTCGCGGTTCTCATCGTCGACCATGATGACCATCTTGCCGGCCTGGATATCGGCGATGATGTCCTCAACGTCGCTAAAAGCAGCGTCCATCGCACTTGGGTGCATGGTTGGATTATCAGACATAGCCGTGTTCTCTCAGAAATTCCATGGATACTCCGTCGTCATCCTTCGCGACAAGCCGCTCGATGTATCGTGCCAGCAGGTCGACTTCTATATTTGCCTTCGTACCAATGGTGTAGTCGCCGATGATTGTAGCCTCTGCGGTGTGCGGGATGATATTCACTTCGAAGGCATTCCCCGAAACTCCGTTGACAGTAAGACTGACACCATCGACTGTGACAGATCCCTTTTTCGCGACATAACGGGTTAGTTCGGGTGCTATCTCTATCGTCAGACGGATAGAGCGTGCGTCCCCCTCATGCTTTGTGACACTGCCAACACAGTCCACGTGGCCGCTGACCAGGTGGCCACCAAGTCGGTCGCCGAGCGCCAGCGCCGGTTCGAGGTTAACAGTGTCGCCCACCTTCAGATTACCCAGCGCGGTGACGTCGAGCGTTTCCACCGACACGTCCGTGTCGAACCCATCGTCGCGCAACGCCACGGCCGTCAGACAAACGCCGTTCACCGCGATGCTCTCGCCGATTTCGTAACCAGCCCAGGGCATTTCCCCGGAGTGGACCGACAAGCGCACATCACCACCGCGCCGTTCGATGCCGGATATGCTGCCCTTTGCCTGAATGATGCCTGTGAACATCGCCTTAAGTCCCAATTCGTGCCGTAATGCGGGTATCTGATCCGACGCGGCGCACGTCGATGATATCGAGCGTCTTGCGGTCGGCCAATTCCGTCCATGACGGCGTGTCAAACATGCCCATTGTCTCACTGCCCATGATGTGCGGCGATTGATAAATCACAAGCTCGTCTACAAACCCGTTGCTCATGAGATTGCCGGCAAGCGTCGGCCCGGCTTCAACGAGTACGTCATTAACCTCGCGCCGCGCCAGGTCGCCAAGGACCTCGGCTGGATCAACCTGACCGTCGTTCTGACCGACCATGACAACTTCGACGCCTGTGTCTCTGAGCGCTTGCTGTTTTTTGTCGCTGATGCAATAGACGATCGTTTTGCCCGGCAGCACCAGCATTTCAGCCGACAACGGCATGCGCAGATCATTGTCCAGGACGACCCGCATTGGCTGCCTTTCGCCGACGTCAAGCGATGCATCACGTACTGTGAATGACGGATCATCGGCGAGCACGGTCCCGATACCTGTCATGATTGCGCCCGAGCGTGCGCGTAGCCTCTGCACGTCTGAGCGCGCTTCCGCGCCGGTAATCCATTGGCTCTCGCCACTCGACATCGCGATACAACCATCGAGGCTGGATGCCACTTTCAGCCGCACAAAGGGCCTGCTGCGCGTCACGCGACTGATAAAGCCGCTCAGGAGCTTCTCGATCTCGCCCTGCATTAGCCCGATTCGTATCTGAATACCAGCACCGGTAAGTGCTGTTAGCCCGTCGCCGTCCACTTCGGAATTCGGATCCTCAAGGCCGATGACGACCTCGGCAACGCCCGCCTCGATCAACGCTTCGGCACACGGTGGCGTCTTGCCGTGATGTGAGCAAGGCTCAAGCGTCACGTAGGCGGTTGCCCCGCTCGCCTTGTCGCCCGCAGCGTGTAACGCGTTAATCTCGGCATGCGCCTCACCCGCTGCCTTGTGCCAGCCTTCGCCTACAACTTCTCCGTTGCACACGAGTACGCATCCGACCATCGGGTTCGGATGTGCCGTATACCGGCCGCGCTCCGCCAGTCGCAAGGCGTGCGCCATATGCTCGCAATCATTTGCAGAGAATTCAGACATGGAATCTATTTATCTTTCTTACCGAGCAACTCAGGTAGCAACGACATCTGCTCACGAGAAGCGGCCGTCTCCGAGATTCGCTGCAGACGTCTGATTTCTTCCTCGAACTCGGTGATGTCCTGGAAACGCCGGTAAACAGAGGCAAAACGGACGTAAGCAACCTCGTCGAGATCGTGCAATTCCTCCATAACCAGTTCGCCGACCAATCGTGATGGAACCTCGCGCTCACCCATTGTGCGTAGCTTGTGAATCAGCCTGCCTATCGCTTGTTCGAGATCGTCGCTCGGCACCGGTCGCTTTTCGAGCGCACGCACGATGCTGTTGCGGAGCTTGGACTCGTCGAACGGTTGTCGGCTGTTGTCATTCTTAATCACGCGCGGCATGACAAGTTCGGCTGATTCGAAAGTCGTGAATCGCTCGTTACAGTCAAGGCACTGCCGGCGCCTGCGAATCTGCCTACCCTCGCCTGCGAGGCGAGAATCAATAACCTTGGTTTCCTCGTGGCTGCAAAACGGGCAGTGCATGGGTTCTCAGGGCTCTTTCGGTGCAATCTCAGGCGTACACGGGAAAGCGCTTACAAAGGTCGAGGACCTGGTTCCGCACACGCTCGATCGTCTCATCGTTATCAATGTCGTCCAGTATATCCGCTATCCAGCCCGTAAGCTCACGGGTCTCTTCGGCACCGAAGCCACGGGTCGTAATAGCAGGCGTGCCGAGACGTAAACCACTCGTTACGAACGGCGACTGCGGATCGTTAGGCACAGCATTCTTGTTAACCGTGATATTGGCGCGCCCGAGTGCGGCGTCGGCAGCTTTGCCCGTGATTCCCCGCTCGATCAGGCTCACTAGCATCAGATGATTATCGGTGCCACCCGAAATAATCGGGTAACCGCGCTCTGCCAGAACGCCGGCCATGACTTTGGCATTGTCGCAGACCTGGCCCTGGTACTCCTTGAAAGACGGTTCCATCGCTTCCTTGAACGCAACCGCCTTGGCCGCTATGACGTGCTCGAGTGGTCCACCCTGCATCCCCGGGAATACCAGCGAGTTGAATTTCTTGGTCAACTCGTCGTTCTTGCGCGCGAGAATCAGACCGCCGCGTGGTCCACGCAAGGTCTTATGAGTCGTCGACGTCACGACATCAGCGATCGGCACCGGATTCGGATAATGTCCTGTTACCACGAGACCGGCGACATGCGCCGTATCAACCATCAGATAGGCACCGACGCTGTCTGCAATGTCACGGAAGCGCTGCCAGTCAATCACACGTGAATAGGCAGAAAACCCCGCGACGATCATCTTTGGCGTATTTTCCTCAGCCAGCGCCTGCACCTGGTCGTAATTGATCTCCCCGGTCTCGGCGACGAGACCGTACTGCAAGGCGCGGTACAACTTGCCGGAGAAATTGACCTTTGATCCATGTGTCAGGTGACCACCTTCGGCGAGGCTCATGCCCAGAACCGTGTCACCGGGCTCGCAGAGTGCCATGTAAACCGCCGCATTGGCTTGCGAGCCCGAGTGAGGCTGCACATTGGCGTAGTCGGCACCAAACAGCTTTTTCGCGCGTTCGATGGCAAGCATTTCGACAGCGTCAACGTATTCACAGCCGCCGTAGTAACGTTTGCCCGGATAACCTTCTGCGTATTTGTTGGTCAGCACACTGCCCTGCGCCGCCATGACACGAGGGCTCGCGTAGTTTTCAGAAGCGATGAGCTCAACGTGCTCTTCCTGGCGGCGATTTTCCCGGGCGATCATGTCTGCAATCTCGGGATCAAAAGACTCAACCGTCGTTGAGGTATCGAACATCGGGCGAATTCTCCGGATGGTGGGCTGGCAAAAGGAAGCGATCTTACTGCATCGCGCCCCGCGGTACACGCATCACGGCCCTTCAGCCGGCCGCAACAAAAGACTGCACGACTCGGGTCCAGGCGCGAGCCAGGTTGTGTCGATTGTAGCCACCGCCGCCGGTGCCAATAATATTGCCATCACAGTGCTTGTCGGCCAGTCGGCACAGGGCAGTGGCTGCGTCGGCATGTGCCTGCTCGGTGTAGCAGAGGTGCGTAATCGGGTCACCTTCGAGGCTGTCGGCGCCGCACTGAAGGATGATGAACTCTGGTTTCGCATGATCGATATACGCCTCGACGCGCGACCACGCCATCTGGAAATCGCTGTCATCTGCGCCTGGCGCCATCGGAATATTCAGCTTCGTGCCGCGCGCCTTGCCCTTGCCAGTTTCCTCGGCGGCGCCCGTACCCGGATAGAGATAGCGGCCGTCCTCATGCATATCCGCAAAAATCAGGTCCGCATCGTCTTCAAATCCATAGAACATGCCATCGCCATGATGCGCATCAATATCGACATAGGCGATGCGTTTCAAACCGTATTTCTTACGCAGGTACTCGGCGGCAACTCCGCAGTCGTTGAATACGCAAAACCCCGCTGCGCAATCTCTGCCCGCGTGATGCAGCCCGCCGATCGGTACGAAAGCTCGTCTTGCAGAACCCTTCATGATCGCGTCGACGGCTGCGAGCGTCGTACCGACAACATTCGAGGCAGCATCGAAAATGCCGGGCAACGCAGGCGTATCGCCATCATCGAGAAAGCCCCTCCCCTCCGCCGACATCCTCGACACTTTGTCGATGTAGTCGGCCGTATGAAACAGCAACAGGTCGTCGACGCTGGCATTGCCGGGGGTCGCGTACGCGATCGCATCGCCCAGATCGGCTTTGGCCAGTTCCTCATGAAACACGCCGTGGCGGTCGAGGCCGAACGGATGGGGGTCGCCAAAGCCGTAGCTGGCGATTGCATCACCTTTGTAAACCAGAACGGGTTCGCTCATGCGAATCTTTATTTTCGATGTATTCTATAGGCGCAGCATACCGGAGAACTTATCGATCATGCCTTATGAGTTCGATATTCAGGCGCACGAGGACCACATCCGAGTTGAAGTATCGGGTGCGCGAAAGGCCGGCCATGAGGTAACGGATGCCATCCAGACCGGACGGCAGATCTCCGACACCTGTCGCGAGCACGGGATAACTAAGCTCCTGCTCATTTTTGAAATGACCGGACGGCTGCCTGCGATCGAAGCATATGAGATATTCTCAGATCCAAGCGCCTTCGGTTGGACACGTGACATCAAGGTGGCCCTTGTCGATATGAATCCGGAGTCAAAGGAAGACAGTCTTTTTTCCGAGACTGTCGCCGTCAATCGCGCGTATAACACACGTGTTTTCGAAGACGAGCGAGATGCCAGGGAATGGCTGCTTAATCCCTGAGGTTGTTTGCTGTAGATTCTCACTCTGGACACACGTTTTGGGATCATCACCATGCTGCAACTACTGCTCGGTATCGCATTGTTTATCGGCATACATTCCGCATCCATCGTGGCATTGCCCTTTCGTGACACGATGGCGACCAGGAGCGACGCAGCCTGGAAGGCGTTTTATGCCGTCGTCTCGCTCATCGGCATTGTCCTGATCGTAAGGGGCTATGCGGACCTCAGGCAAACTCCGACACTCTTGTATGTCCCGCCTGTTTGGTTACGTCATGTAGCTGCCTTGCTGATGTTGCCCGTGTTCGCTCTTTTTATTGCTCCGTACGTTCCGGGGCGCATCAAGAGCACGTTGAAGCACCCGCAACTCATCGCAGTCAAAACCTGGGCTATCGCGCACTTGATGGTCAACGGAACATTGGCCGACGTATTGTTATTTGGTTCGTTTCTGATTTGGGCCGTTGCGGACCGGATCTCGCTGAGAGGTCGCGTTGCCCGGCCACTACCTGGCGCACCCGAGTCCAGGAGCAACGACGCCATCGTTATTGTGGTTGGACTATTACTCTACGTGGCTTTCGTGTTCTGGCTGCACGAAATTCTGTTCGGGATAAAGCCGTTCGCCTGAACGCTATGACAGAGATGTCCGATTGCGGTCCGATGCTCAAAGTCAGCCCATAATCTAAAGGACGAGTGTTGCTATCCAGCCGACCGCGACGAGGAGGCTTGTTACGTAGCCGAGGCCCATGATGATCGTCCGGGGGTCGAGTTCCTGTTTTTGTTCGTTGTAAGTCATTGCCCAGTCCCGTTATGCGTATGGTGAGACTGGATAGTCACCCGATACGGCAACAGCCACATGAGCTTGCCATGATCTATTCCTGAGGTTTTCGTGATATCGTCGCTCGCGAAGACTGTCTAGACCCGGTCCAGGGATTTTTTCAATAAGTAAACTATAATCGGCTTGTCTGGACACAAAAATAAATCACAACTATTCATAATTGGGGGCATTCGAATGAAAATAGCAAAACTCAGAAAGCTGGAATTTGGTTTACTTACTCTTGTCGTGGCATGCCTGGTTGTCCCGGTCGCTGCGTCGGCTGGAGACGAGCCAGATGCAGTAGCAGACGCGATAAGCGCGGGCTGGCCTGGCATGGCGAAAGACGCGACCGTCGTGGATTGGGAAGGAAATGTGCTGAAAGAGGGCACTAACGGATACACCTGCCTGCCGACGCCACCGATGCTCTCGGGCACGGCGCCAATGTGCATGGACAGCGAGTGGATGAAATGGGCCGGCGCATGGCAGAACAAGGAAGATTACGCAGCCGAATCGCTTGGTATCTCGTACATGCTGAGCGGCGACGAGGGTGCCAGCAACGTTGATCCTTATGCAGAAGGCCCGACTGAAGACAACGAGTGGATCGTCGAAGGACCACATTTGATGATTCTCGCACCTGCCGAGATGCTGGAAGGCTTCCCGACCGATCCGGAGAACGGCGGCCCGTACGTCATGTGGAAAGGCACGCCCTACGCACACCTGATGGTGCCGATCGGTTCGCGCGACTGAAGCCTGACCAAGTAAGAATCGAAACCCCGCCCTCAGTGGCGGGGTTTTTGTTTCTCACATTTAGGCGGATGGTGAACTGTCAAATAACGGTTCAAATTTCAGGAGCTCGGCACCAAGCATCGGCGAACCACCAACGCCCCCAGAATTTTCCAAGCCAGGCCACTCGCAGTCGTAACGCCGCAGACTTCGCCCTTAGAGTGGGAAGTCCATTTTATCCATTATCGCCTGAAATCGAGGATGGTCACGGATTGGATCAAACAAAGGAGCGGTGCGCAGGAAGATCATGTTTGATGACTGTCGCCGAAGGCTTTCCTCGAGTTGTTCGATCGCACATGCATAATCTTCAAGCCCAAGGCAAGCCCAGGAGATCGCGATCAGTTCTACCTTGCCGCCAGCCGGCGGATGCCGCAGGTCCTCCAGCAACTGCCTCGCCTCATCGACTCGGTCGGCTAGTGCGTATATCCACACACAGCCGCTGATCAGAATCGAATCAAAGCTCTGACCGATTTCTTCGAACACAACATCACATTGGCTTGCCGCGCGTTCGTGGAAACCCTGTAATGCATAATTCCACGCGATGATCATTCGCGGTCGGTAGAACGACGGCGACAAGTCGTTCGTACGTTCCATGTGCCTGATCGATTCATCTGGGCGACGGCAGTGGAAGTTGTAGACGCCGAGGTCGAAATGTATGCCGGGATTGAATGGATCGCGATCTCTGGCTGCTTCCAGCAAGGCCAGGCCCCCGTCGCAATCTTTGTGAATCAGAACGCGGTACGCCCCATACAATGCCAAGCCATAAGCATTGTTCGGATCCAGTTCCAACCCGCGTTCGAACTCTGTTTGCGCAGATTCCCAGTCCCATTCAAATTGAAAATGGACTCGAGCCAGTGCGATGCTCGCGTAAGGTAGCTGGGGATCCAGCTCCATTGCCTTGCGGGCGAGTTGCCTGGCGCGTAGATAAGCATCTCCAGTGGTAACGTTTGTTGTCAGCGCAAGATAGCCGTAGAGATCTGACAGGAACGCATAAGCCGGCGCAAACGACGGATCGAGTTCGATAACCCGTTCTGCTGCCTGAATGGCCTGCTTACCATCGTCTGTGGCTTCCAGGGCCAATATCTGGGCTTTCAAAAATGCATCATAGGCATCCGGATCGACACGCCTGGGCTCGCTCCGTGCAACAGCCTTGCCGTCCATGTTGGCGCCGATTCCACGCGCCATGGCTTGCGCCGCGTCGCGCTGCAGGGCCAGCACATCTTCCATTTCTCCCTCGAAGCTGTCTGCCCACAAATGATGGTCCGTGGCCGCCTCGATAAGCTGGGCTGTGATCCGTACCTGGTCGCCTGATCGCAGGACCGAACCTTCTACTATGGCGTCCACTCCGAGTTCCTGAGCAACCTCCGGTAATGGTTTGGTCGTGCCTTTGTAACGCATGACTGACGTGCGGGAGATCACCTTGAAAGCGCCGAGCCGGCTCAACTCAGCGATAAGGGCTTCCGTCATACCAAGAGCAAAAAACTCCTGGTTTGGATCAGCGGACAAGTTATCGAGTGGCAATACTGCGAGAGCCTTTATATCTGTTGCAGGCTTTGTCGCCGAGCGACGCGTGTCACGCTCGTCCGGAACAAGCCACACCAGTACAGCGACCACGAAAACAGCCAGCGCGCTTGCGCCGACGAATCGCCGTGCGTTCCGCCCGAGATCGCGCGACCAGGACAGGTACATGGCCACCGGGAAACCCGCGATGAACAGGATGGCAAGATATTTGCTGGCAAACGTTGCCGCCTGCTCTCCCCAAAGTGCTTCGATCAGAAAGGCGAGTATCTCCGTACCGCCCCATGCAATCGCGATATATAAAGCCGCGGTCTGAATTACGCTGCGGCGTTTCAGTTCTTTAAGGACAGCCATTAGCAGGTCCGCGTGCAGCACCCAACTCGATTTCGGATGCTTTCACTCATTCTCAATGCTGGCCAGAGTTTGTCGAATAGGCGGATATACCTATTCGAGCCACTTGAGGTCTCGATAACAAATAGCTTGACGCTGACCACCGCACTTACCGGATAATGCGCGCTGCAATTCAACCAGCAGGCAGCAATGGCGCAGTATATCTACACAATGAATCGCGTGGCCAAGATGATCCCGCCGAAACGATTCATCATCAAGGACATTTCACTCTCGTTCTATCCCGGCGCCAAGATTGGTGTCCTGGGCCTGAATGGCTCCGGCAAGTCGACGGTCCTGCGCATCATGGCCGGGCTCGATACCGAGTTTGAGGGCGAGGCGCGTCCCCAGCCAGGCATCAAGGTTGGTTTTCTGCCGCAGGAGCCGGAACTTGACCCGGCAAAGGACGTGCGCGGCAACGTTGAAGAAGGCGTCGCCGAGACAATGGATCTCGTCAATCGTTTCAACGACATCAGCATGAAATTTGCCGAGCCCATGAGTGACGACGGAATGAACGCATTGCTCGAGGAACAAGGCAAATTGCAGGATGCGATCGACTCGGCAGGAGCATGGGAGATTGACAGAAAACTCGAAATCGCCGCCGACGCGCTGCGACTGCCACCGTGGGATTCCGATGTTGCGAAGCTGTCCGGTGGTGAGCGACGCCGCGTTGCGCTTTGCAGATTATTGTTGTCGCAACCTGACATGCTGTTGCTTGACGAGCCGACCAACCATCTCGACGCGGAGTCGGTTGCCTGGCTCGAACGATTCCTTGCCGAATACCCGAGCACTGTCATTGCAGTCACTCATGACCGTTATTTCCTCGACAATGTCGCTGGCTGGATTCTTGAGCTCGACCGCGGCCATGGCATTCCCTGGGAAGGGAATTACTCATCGTGGCTCGAGCAAAAAGAAAAGCGCTTGTCGCACGAAGATGCATCCGAAAAGGCTCGACAGAAAGCCGTACACGCCGAGCTCGAGTGGGTGCGCTCGAATCCGAAAGGCCGACAGGCCAAGTCCAAAGCCCGTTTACGTCAGTTCGACGAGATCTCATCGCCGAAATACCAGCAACGCAACGAAACCAACGAGATCTACATACCGCCGGGTCCGCGACTCGGCGACCTCGTCATCGAAGTCAAGGACCTGAACAAGGGCTTTGGCGACAAGTTACTCATTGATGGGCTCAGCTTTCAGCTGCCGCAAGGTGGCATCGTCGGCGTTATCGGCCCGAACGGTGCCGGCAAGACTACGTTCTTCCGCATGATCACAGGCAGCGAGGAACCGGATTCAGGCACGATTCGTCTCGGCGACACGGTCCAGATCGCCAGTGTCGACCAGTCGCGCGAGAGCCTCGACGACAGCAAGACTGTCTGGGAGGAGATCTCAGGCGGACAGGACCTGATCAAGGTGGGTAACTACGAGACACCTTCGCGCAAATATGTTGGTCGCTTCAATTTTCGTGGTGCCAAACAGCAGAAGAAGATCGGCATCTTGTCGGGCGGTGAGCGCAACCGTGTGCACCTGGCGAAGATGCTCAAATCCGGCGGCAACTTGTTGCTGCTTGACGAACCAACAAACGACCTGGACGTCGAGACCTTGCGCGCGCTCGAAGAGGCGCTACTGGAATTCCCGGGCTCCGCCGTCGTGATCTCGCATGATCGCTGGTTTTTGGACCGCATAGCCACACATATTCTTGCTTTTGAGGGTAACTCAGAAGTTACCTGGTTCGCCGGAAACTACGCGGATTATGAGGAAGACCGAAAACGACGCCTGGGATCCGATGCTGACAACCCACATCGTATAAAATACAAGCGACTTGAAGCCTAGGAGACTTGGTACTCCTGAAGGACCTGATTGATGATCTCAGAGCAGCTCAAATGAACGTGCTCATTGCCGCCAGCGCAATACTCACGCTCATCGGTGTGCTATTCCTGGGTTCGATGGTGCGTCACGCCCGTCACGGCCGGCTGCTCAGGGCCGGTGGATCGGCAACCGCCTGTGCCGCGTCGGCCGGGCTGGGTACTGCGGGAATCCTCATTTTCTTGAGTTACCTTGGCTACGAACGACTGACCGCCGAGCAGCTGGTCGGCGTCATCGAGTTTTCGCAATCAGCACCGGAAGAATACACGGCCCGGCTAATGATCGACGGTCAAATCGATCGCTTACTGAATTTGCGAGGTGATGAGTGGCAACTCGACGCACGCGTCGTTACCTGGAAACCGCCGGCGACCGTTCTGGGCCTCGAACCGGTATATCAACTCGAACGTTTAAGCGGCCGCTACTCATCCGTCGACCGCGAGCGCAGCGAGCAACGCACCGTCCACGGGTTAGCCGACGAACGACCGCTTGACCTGTGGAGTCTCGCTCGAAAATTCCCGAGAATGACGCCCGGAGTCGACGCTTTTTACGGGACAGCAACCTATTTGCCGATGGCCGACGGCGCAAGATTTCGCGTAACTTTGAGCCGGGACGCCCTGATTGCGCGTCCAGTCAACGATCAGGCACGAAATGCTGTCGGGGATTGGGGACAGGTGGCAGAATGATTGGGAGATTATGTTAACGGCTGGTAGCAGCATCGAGTTGTTGGTGCATACTGACCTAGCTAGTTGATTTAACTAGTAGATTTAGCATCAAATAACAACGAGCGAAGATGGCGATAATACTGGACAGGGATCAGGGGCTCCTGCTCGAAAACGACGAGCAGATCGGACTCGAGTGCCCGTATTGCAGCGTCTATTCACACATGAGCCCGGAGTCGGTACCGCATGCCGGCGACCTCCTGCAACATCATCCCAAGCACGTCGGCCTGGTTTACCGTTGCGATGCCTGCCAGGCGCCGGTCTTCCTTCGTTTCGCGGTCAAAGAATATTCAGAATCTCGGGTTGAGTTGTATCGCAACTTCATCGAACTTGAGCGGCCGAAAGAACGGTTTGCGTTTTCTTACCTGCCGAAGCACACAGAAGTGTTATTCCGCGAGGCACTCTCCTGTTATTCGGGCAACAACTTCAATGCGTTTGCATCGATGTGTCGTCGTTCCGCTGCGAGCGCATTCGCGGTAATGGGGGAAGGTGGCAGGCTGAGAGCATTCGAAGAGATCGTAATTGCCCAGGATATCGCGGAGATCGATGATGAGACCTTCGCACCCATCAAGACAGTGCTGTTCGATTCGGGTCAGGAGGAAGAGTTACCACTGTTGAATCGCTCTCAAGCCGGCATCCTCCTGGAAGTCCTCAAGGACATGTTCTACCAATGCTTCGTGCGCCGCGGAAAACTCACCCGCGCGATCAAAGTGCGTCGCTTCTTCGTTCAGGAAAGCGACAAAGCCGGCGTGGCATAACAGCACCGTAGGGATAATGTCTGTACCGTGCCGAAACGGCCAATGGTGGGGTAGCCCCGCGGTTTGTCAATCATAATCAGTGGTCAGCCGATCACGACTCTTGCATTTCTGAACATGCGCATCCACGGCCCATCGTCGCCCCAGTCATCCGGGTGCCAGGAGTTTTGTATCGTCCTGGCGACGCGCTCCGGATGCGGCATCATGATCGTGACGCGCCCGTCCTCGTTCGATAATCCGCAGATACCATCAAGCGAACCATTCGGGTTTGCCGGATACTGGTCCGCCACATCGCCATAATTGTTCACATAGCGCAGGGCGATGGTGTGCGAAGCCATGTAACGGTCGGTGTCATTAACGAAGCTGACTCGACCTTCGCCATGTGATGTAGCGATCGGCATGCGCGATCCGGCCATGCCGTCGAGAAAAATTGACGGGCTTTGCAGGACCTCGACAAGGCTTAGACGCGCCTCAAATTGTTCGGACTTGTTTCTGACAAAGCGCGGCCAGTTTTCTGCACCTGGAATTAACTCACGAAGATGCGACAACATCTGGCAACCGTTGCAGACACCCAGGGCAAAGGAATCAGCCCGTGCGAAGAATTCGGCGAACTCGTCCCGGGTGCGCGAGTGATACAGCACGGACTTCGCCCAGCCACCGCCTGCACCAAGAACATCGCCGAACGAGAAACCACCGCACGCAACAAGACCCTGATAGTTCGTGAGACTGTCACGGCCACTCAGCAGGTCGCTCATATGCACGTCGACAGTCGTGAATCCGGCGCGAATGAATGCCGCTGCCATTTCGTACTGGCTATTGACGCCCTGCTCGCGCAGTACGGCAACGCGCGGCCCTGCAGTGCCGCGAAACGGTCGGACAATATCTTCATTGACGTCAAAACTGAGCCTTGCATTCAGCCCCGGGTCTTTGTCGTCAAGGATACGATCATATTCCTCGAGTGCCGTCGCCGGATTGTCCCGCAACGCCTGTATGCGGTAGCTTGTGGCCGACCATTCACGCTGCAGCTGCTTGCGTTCGAACTCAAGCACGGTCTTTTCCTCATTGCGCACGGTCAATTTGGCCTTGCGCTCAACCCGACCAATCGCAGTCGCCTTCGCCCCAGTTCGGTCGAGTATCATTTGTACTTGTGTGAGTTTGTTCTTGGCGACCTGAATGACGGCGCCAGCCTCCTCCGAGAACAGCTGAGCGAGCAGCTCCCGCTTTGTACCGCTCAGTTGCACGGATACGCCGAGCCGGCTGGCAAACAACATCTCGGCAACACATGCGATAAGGCCACCGTCACTCCGATCGTGATAGGCGAGTAGCATGTCACGCTCGTTGAGTTCCTGTATCGCTGAGAAGAAATTCTTCAGCAGGCGCGGGCTGTCCAGATCAGCCGTATCACCTCCCGGGCGATTGTAGGCTTGTGCAAGGCACGAACCGCCGAGACGATTCTTGCCCTGACCGAGATCAAGCAGCAACAAGTAACTCGGTTCATCCAGTGACTGCAACTCAGGCGTCAGATGACGCCTGACATCGCTCACAGGCGCGAACGCAGAAACGATCAGTGACACCGGCGCAACTACCTGGTATTCGTTCTTGCCTTCTTGCCACCGCGTACGCAATGACAACGAATCTTTGCCGACCGGGATGGCCACGCCAAGATCGCGGCACAACTCGTCGCCTACGGCTTTCACCGTGTCGAACAGATTCGCATCCTCACCCGCGTGGCCCGCAGCAGCCATCCAGTTCGCTGACAGACGAATCTTCTTTATGTCATCGATCGGCGCGGCCGCGATGTTTGTAATTGCCTCAGCGACGGCCATGCGACCTGATGCGGGCGCATTCAGCGCGGCAAGCGGAGTGCGCTCGCCCATCGACATCGCCTCACCTGTCGTACATTCGTAGCCCGTTGCTGTCACGGCAACATCGCTCACAGGGACCTGCCATGGACCGACCAGTTGGTCGCGAACGCTCAGGCCACCGACAGTCCTGTCTCCGATATGGATAAGAAAGGACTTGTCTGCCACCGCCGGGAATCGCAACACGCGCAATACCGCTTCTTCCAACTCGATGCCGGAAAGATCGAGTTGCAGCTCAGGTGGAGCTGTCCGTGTTACATCCCGAACTGTCTTCGGTGGATTGCCCAGCAACATATCCATCGACATGTCGACCGCACTATTGTCGAACTTACTGTCAGTAACGACGAGACGACCGTCATCCGTCAGCGTGCCGATGACGTAAGTCGGGCATCGCTCACGTTCGCAAAGCGTGGTGAACTCTTCGATACGATCATCGGAGATGATCAATACGTAGCGCTCCTGTGCCTCGTTGCACCAGATGCCCATCGGGGACATACCAGGTTCAGCATTGTCGACCTGTCGCAACTCCACCCGGGCACCATGCTTGCTGTGATCCACTGCCTCGGGCACTGCGTTGGAAAGGCCGCCGGCGCCCAGATCGTGAATCAGCAAGATCGGATTGTCGTCACCCATCTGCCAGCAGCGGTCGATCACTTCCTGGGCCCGACGCTGCATTTCGGGATTACCGCGCTGCACGGACGCGAAGTCGAGATCCTCGCTGCTCGTGCCGCTGGCCAGGCTCGACGCCGCACCACCGCCCAAACCGATCAACATCGCGGGACCACCAATCACGACAATTCTTGCGCCGACAGGCACGTCGATTTTGTTCGCGTGCCCGGCGCGAACATTGCCGACGCCGCCCGCGATCATGATCGGCTTGTGGTAACCGCGAATTTCGTTGTCCGCAAGACCCGGTAACGCCGATTCAAAAGTCCGGAAATAACCGAGCAGATTCGGCCGCCCGAACTCGTTGTTGAACGCCGCACCACCAATCGGCCCCTCGATCATGATTTCGAGCGGCGTGGCCATCCGATCAGGATGTGGAAAATCGATTTCCCAGGGCTGCTCGAAATCCGGAATTCGCAAATGCGACACTGTGAAGCCAGTCAGCCCTGCTTTGGGCTTGGCGCCCAAACCTGTCGCACCCTCATCTCGTATTTCCCCGCCTGAGCCGGTTGCGGCCCCTGGGAATGGCGAAATGGCCGTCGGATGGTTGTGCGTCTCAACCTTCATCAGAATGTGGACCGGCTCGTCGTGGTAACGATACTCACGGCTATCGGACGCCGGCATGAGCCGCGAACCACGCCAACCCTCGATCACGGCCGCGTTATCCGAATAGGCTGACAAGACGCCATCAGGTGATGCCTCGGTAGTCGACTTGATCATGCCGAACAGCCGTTCCTCTTTGGGCTCACCGTCTATCACCCAACTCGCATTGAATATCTTGTGTCTGCAGTGCTCGGAGTTCGCCTGCGCAAACATCATGAGTTCGGCATCTGTAGGATCACGACCGATTTCCGCATAGTTGTCGACAAGGTAGTCGATTTCCTGCTTGGACAGTGCCAGCCCGAGTCCGGTATTGGCTTTCTCCAGCGCTTTGCGACCGCCTTTGCCAAGCGGCACCGTCGCCAGCGGCGCAGGCGCATGAGCTTCGAATAACGCGCAAGCCTCATCGCCGTTGTCCAGCAATGCTTCGGTCATGCGATCGAACAACAATGTGCCGAGCGCGCGAACGTCCGTGTCGTTGACTTTGCCCCTGAAGTGCAGGCCATAGCAGATGCCGCGCTCGATGCGCTCGACATTGAGATCGCAAGCCAAGGCGATATCAGTCGCTTTACTCGACCATGGAGAAATTGTGCCTGGACGCGGCACGACGTAGATCTTCCTCGCCCCCTTGCCCAGCGAGGCCGCGTTCTCGCCGGAGAGCAGCAAGGCTTTCAGGCGCTTTTTGTGCCCGCCCGATAATGGCGACGCTACGGCAACAAAGTAGCTGAAGCGTGCGCTTATCGCTTCCACACGCTCGTCTTGTCGTTGCAGAGATTGCAGCAGCTTCGCTATTCGGAAGTTGGACAGTGCGAACTGCCCGGGAAGCTCCAGCATGTCGATGCGAGTCTGAGTGTCCAGATCAGTTGCAGGTGTCGACAAGCTGATTCGACCTTGCGGTAGTGGCTAATAGGAAAACGCGATGATACTAGACCTTGTCACCGGGGGTATAGATCGGCATCGGGAACTGAGTGACGTTACCCTCGAGCTTGGAAATCTTGCTTGCACCCTGCTTCTCAACCTCGTCAATTCGAATGATGGAGTGCATCGGCAGGTAGGTCCGGATCACATGTTCGAACTCGGACTTGATCTTCTCCTCGGACGGGTCGACAACGACCGTCGTACGTTCACCGAAGACTAGCTGCTCGACTTCAACGAACCCAAACATCGCTCCGTGACCAACCTCGCGGGCGTAGATCTCGTAGACCTGCCCCTGGCTCATGAAAACAACGCGGTAGAGGGTTTTCTTGCTCATGATCGTTAATGTGCTCCGTGGGGCGCGTAGTGTACCCAAATCTGTCAGTGTTGGCATGCGTCATATATGGTCTGTGCCGAACATATCGTGCCAACAAATTAATTATGGCAAACCTGATTTATGTGAACTGTTTGGCAGCGTATGCCTTTGATTCTTTGCACAATTCGTCTGTCATGACCTGTCAGCTGGAAATAATCACGGAGCACCGCGAAATCGTCGGCGACGATGCCGTGCACGTTTTTCGCGAACAAGGCGGCACAATCGGGCGCTCTCTGCAGAACGACTGGATCCTGCCGGATCCGGATCGCTTTATTTCCGGGCGACACGCAACGATTGATTACAAGGGCGGCATTTACTATCTCGTCGATACGAGTACGAATGGTGTCTACATAAACGGCGATTGTGAACCGATCGGCAAAGGCAATCCGAGGCGCCTGTTTGATGGCGATGTCCTCAGGTTCGGCGACTTCGAAATGTCCGTCTCAATCGACTCAGGCGAGAGCCTTGTGATGCCGCTGGACGAACCGGCCTCGGTCGTCTCCGATAACGCCGCTTCACTTGTTCCGGAAGAATCGCTGTTGACGGGTGTGCAACTGCTGGACGAAGAAGCGCTGACCGGTGACGATGAATTTCAGTCGGCGCTGTTTGGCGGACACACCGATACCGGTATCGTTGAGCAGGCTGTGAAGAAGGCCGAAGAAAAATCCGCCAAAGAAAAAATCGAGAAATCGAAGGCTCACGAAGCGATGTCGTTAGCTGAAGCCGATCTCGTCGCAACCGACCTGCTTGACTCATTCCTCGACGGTCTTGGCATTAACAGGGCTGAATTGCATCCGAGCGTGGAACTCGGCGAAGTCATGCAGAACGCAGGCGAAGTCCTGCGTGAGTTCGTCGAGGGCACAACGCAGCTACTCGCAAGCCGGGCCAATCTCAAGAACGCGTTCCGGCTCGATCAAACGACAGTATTGCCGCGACACAACAATCCGCTCAAGTTGTCAGCAAATACGAAGGACTCAATCAAGCAGATGCTTGTAGGCAAAGAAGGTGAGTATCTCGGGCCACGCGACGCGGTCCGCGAAGTTTGCCGCGACTTATTGTTCCACCAGGATGCGTTTCTCGACGCGATGAACAACGCTTTTGTCGAATTCGCTGATCGCTTCGAACCGGACGAACTCGCTGAAGGATTTGATCGCACGCTGAGCAGTAATTTCCTGACGAAGTTCAGGAACAAGTCGAAATACTGGGACATGTACTGCGACTTGTACCCGATCATGACCGAGAAAGGTGGTGGCCGCTTTCCTCAAATGTACGCCGAGGAGTTCGTCAGAGCCTACGAGCGACAGATCGCTGAATACAAACGCCTGGGTGGTGACGAACACCTCAAAGAAACGGTCGTCATGAACGAGTCAGACCTCAGGACTGACGCGGTCGTGGAACAGCTGGACGATGCGGCGATCGAGCCGATCGTTGAGGAAGACGATTTCAAAGAGACTGTAGCTTTTGAGGGCGTCTCCCTCGACGACCTGCCCGACGAAGAACCTGCTGATCTGGCTAAAGGCTGATCAGAACCGCGCTAAGCGGCGCGGTTCTGCCGATTCTCAACCAAATCATCAACGACGCCGGGATCGGCAAGCGTTGACGTATCACCAAGTTCAGCGAAGTCATCCGCCGCGACCTTACGCAGAATACGCCGCATGATTTTTCCTGATCGCGTCTTCGGCAAACCTGGTGCCCATTGAATCAGATCAGGTTTCGCAATTGGACCAATTTCCTTGCGCACCCATTTCTGCAACTCGTCACGCAGGTCCTCACTTGTTTCGACTCCGCCCATCAACGTCACATAGGCGTAAATACCCTGCCCCTTGATGTCATGCGGATAGCCGACAACAGCTGCTTCAGCAACGTCTTTGTGCGCAACAAGTGCACTTTCGACTTCCGCCGTACCCATGCGATGGCCTGACACGTTGAGTACATCATCGGTCCGACCCGTAATCCAGTAGTAACCGTCCTCATCACGACGCACGCCATCACCAGTCGTGTAAGCATTATCGAAAGCGGAGAAGTACGTTTCGACGAAGCGCTTGTGATCCCCATAAACCGTCCGCATCTGTCCCGGCCAGCTATCGGTGATGATCAGGTTACCTTCCGCCGCACCCTCGAGAGTGTTGCCCTCACCATCAACAATCGCGGGCATGATGCCGAAAAACGGCGTGGTGGCGGAACCCGGTTTTAAAGCCGTCACGCCTGGCAAAGGCGTAATCAGAATGCCGCCAGTTTCAGTTTGCCACCAGGTATCGACAATCGGGCAGCGCCCGTCGCCGACAACATTGTAATACCACTCCCATGCCTCGGGGTTGATCGGTTCGCCCACAGAACCGAGCAATCGCAAACTCTCTCTCGATGTGCGTTTGACCGGCTCTTCACCGTCACGCATCAATGCGCGAATCGCGGTCGGCGCTGTGTAGCAGATATTGACCTGGTGCTTGTCACATACTTCCCAGAAGCGAGACGACGTCGGATAGTTGGGCACACCTTCGAACATCACGCTGATCGCGCCGTTCGCAAGCGGGCCATACACGATGTAGGTATGACCAGTCACCCAGCCAACGTCAGCTGTGCACCAGTAAACGTCGCCCGGATGATAGTCGAACACGTACTCATGTGTGACCGCCGCAAAGACCAGATACCCACCGGTTGTGTGCAACACACCTTTCGGTTTGCCGGTTGAGCCCGACGTATAAAGAATGAACAACGGATCTTCGGCACCCATTTCCTCGCACGGGCAATCATCATCGACCACCTCTTCGAGATCGTGCAGCCAGGCATCGCGCCCTTCGACCCAATTGATATCGTTACCGGTATTCCTGACGACGAGGACTTTTTCGAGCGTCGTAACGTTCGGATTCTCAGCCGCGGCATCGACGTTGGCCTTTAGCGGAATGGTCTTACCGCCGCGAACTCCCTCATCGGCCGTCACAACGATGTTCGATTCGCAGTCATAAATTCGTCCGGCCAGTGCGTCTGGCGAGAAACCACCGAACACCACCGAGTGAACCGCACCGATTCGAGCGCACGCCAGCATTGCTACGGCGGCGTCGGGAATCATCGGCATGTAAATCGTGATGCGATCGCCCTTCTTCGCACCCAACGCCTTGAGCGAATTCGCGAACTTGCATACGCGCTTGTGCAGATCGCCATACGTGATAGTCAGGTCACGCGCAGGATCGTCACCTTCCCAGATGATCGCAACATCATCGGCTTTCGTATCGAGATGCCGATCAACGCAGTTGTAGCACACGTTTAGCGTGCCATCGTAATACCAGCGAATGTGCAGATCGTCTTTGGCAAACGACACATCTTTGGTCTTGGTAAATGGCTTGATCCAGTCGATTCGGCTCGCCTGATCTGCCCAGAATCCCTCGTTATCTTCAACAGATCGCGTATACATCTCCGTATAGCCATTGTCATCGATCAACGCACGTTCTTTCGTCTTTGCACTTACAGGATAGATATCAGTCATCGTTTACAACCCTTTTTCTCACAACGCAGCAAGCCGTTTCGCGAGCTGCAAAATCCTTTTTGCCTGCACGAGATGCGGTCGGTCAATCATCTCTCCGTCCATCCCGAGCACTCCAGCTCCGGGGTTCCCGTCAAACAACGCGACAATTTTCTCGGCACGATCAAGCTCTGCGGCAGTCGGTACAAACGCACGATTGATAACGTCGACCTGAGCCGGGTGAATCGCAAGCATGCCGGAGAATCCATCGCGTCGGGCATTCGCGGCGTACTCTGCCAGACCATCAATATCCCGAAAATCCGTATAGACCGTATCGATTGCAGGTATTTCTACGGCTGTTGCCGCAAACAGGCAGAGCGAGCGAGCCAGTTCATAAGGTGGCAGCCAATTGCCATCATCATCGCGATTGGCGCTCGCACCGACAGCTGTACTCAAGTCTTCGGCGCCCCACGACATCGCGGCTAGTCGTGACGACGCACCGATGTAGCTTCCAAGTGTAAACAGCGCTTCGGGACGTTCGGTGCAGATCGCAAGAATCCCGGTCTTGCCGACCTCAATGCCGAGTTCTTTCTCATACTTATCAAGCATCGCGGCCAGTCGCAGCAAATCATCGGCACCACGCGGCTTGGGCAGCACGATGCCGGCCGGCGCTGATGGCATGACTCCGTCCAGGTCGGCGGCGGCATCTTCGGTATCAATCGGATTGATGCGCACCCATAAATTGTCCTTACCAGCAAGGTAGTCACGCGCCAATTCGCGTGCCGCCGGCCGCGCATCGGCTGCAACTGAATCCTCCAGATCGAGAATGAGAGCGTCGGCGCCGACACTGGCAGCCTTTTTCATCTTGCGCTCGCTGTCAGCGGGCACGAAGAGATAACTCCGGCTCATTTTGGTGTCTTGAGCATCAGCGCCGTGCGCTTGCAGGTTCCGACCAGCTCGTCGTCCTGGTTGTACGCCCGATGCGCAAACGTCGCGATACCGTTGTCCGGACGCGACTTGCTTTCGCGAAGCTCCAGCACTTCGGATTCAACCCGGATCGTATCGCCATGAAACAGTGGCTTTGGAAAACGCACTTCATCCCAACCGAGATTCGCAACCGCTGTGCCGTGTGTGATGTCGTTGACAGAAATCCCGACCATCAGGGACAACGTCAGACAGCTATTCACAATCGGTTTGCCGAACTCGGTGTCCTTCATATACTCGGCATCGAGATGCAAAGATGAGGGATTGTGCGTCAATGTCGTAATGAGAACATTGTCCGTCTCGGTAATCGTTCGTCGAATCGGATGATCAAACATCTGACCGATCGAGAGTTCGTCGTAGTAGCGACCTGGCATGTCTCAGCCCTTGTTAGCTGTCCGGGTCGAATAATACGTTATTGTGCTCGTTCAATCGCCTCTACGATCAGACGTTTTGCATCATCAGGTTTGTCTTTCAGATGAGAAAACCATGTTTGCAAGTTGTCGGCTGAGTTTTTCCCGGCCGCCGCGAGCATTCATATGATTGATGTCGAGGAAATCGGCGGGCTCCAGATCAAACGCCTCCCACGAGAGCATCGTGATACCGAGTTTCCGGTCTACGTCGACGGCGAAATCTGTAAGCCGGTCGCTGCCGCAAGTGCCCTTTATTTCGTCAGTCATGGTCCGATCAGCCGGGTGAAGAAAACACACCATTCTGTCCGAAATTGCCTGCAGCGCCCTCGCACCATCGAACCAGTGCCCCACGGAATCCTGATTGAACTCGATCTCGCCAAGATAGGCACCGGCAATGACCCGGTCACGATCTCGCACCCAGTTTGGTTTGCGGACTTTTTGCTTCGCCTCGTCGGGTGCATTCCAGGCGCCCTTTGTCTCAACGAGCCACTGAAACTCCGGACTGGTATTGGCGCCACGCAGCGATACTACATTGCCTTCAAAAAAGTCCGGCCCCAGGTTGATGTCGCCACTTGGAGGTGTTGTGCTCAGTTGCATCGGATCAAACTCGTAGATGATCAGTGGCACGCGAACGTTGGCGGCAACGCACTGGTCCTTAATGAACTTACAGATCATGTGCATCCCGGCCGCATTCACAGCCGGAAAGCCTGCGTTCAAGGCGGTCGATGCTTCGAACTCCGCCGGACAAAAAGCTCGGAAGGTGCCTGACGAACCAACCGCGAGTACGTCAGGAACGCCATAATCGTGCAAATAGCCCGGGAACCGCTCGATGAACTGCAATGCCCGGTTGGCACGTGGCTTCTTGATGATGCGCGGTAGTCCCAGGACCTTTCGCAAGCGGTCAAACACCGAGAGCTTGCCTTCGTCACTCTGCCCCGCGACGAGGCGGTGCGTCTCCCCCCGCGCCTCCATAACAATGTCGTCAAATGACATTTCAGACAGCTGAATGACCGTATCCTGGTCCAGCGACATGCCGAAGTGGTGTTCAATCTCTGTCGTCACGCTGATGAACGCCAGAGAGTCCATACCGGCATCGAACAGGTTCTTGGCGTTCAGGATATTTCGGCGGCTTAGCAGCGGCGAGTGCGTCAGAATGGCCTTTAGCAGGACATCTGCTTCCCTGGACATCTCTGACGTTTCTGCCTCACGTTCATCTCTTGCTTTGTGAATCAGTTCATCGCCCAGCGCCTTGCGGTCCACTTTTCCACTGGCGTTCTTGGGAAATTCCGCAACGCAGAAGATCATCGACGGAATCATGTAGTCGGGAAGAACGGCACTGATCTGATCGTGAATGTCCCGGATATCGGCCGCGTCAGTCTCAAGCGCGGCGACGATCGACGTCGCGATGTCCGCACCGCCCGGCCACGCGAGCGCCACTGCATTGAGTCCCGATGAAGCAGAGCGAAGCGCGGCCTCAATCTCGCCCAGCTCGATGCGGTAGCCGCGGACCTTAACCTGGTTGTCGACCCGGCCGAGAAAATGGACATCATCATCGGCCCCAAAGACCGCGCGATCGCCGGTTCTGTACGCCAACTGCCCGGTTGGCAATGTCAAAAAACTCGCTGCCGTCTTCTGTAGATCGTTCAAATAGCCTGACGCCACCTGCTCGCCCGCCAGGAACAGCTCGCCCGGCTCGCCGTTCGGACACGGCGAGAGTTCCTGATTCAGAACCAGTAATTCCATTGCGGGAAAGGCCTTCCCAATCGGAACAGTGTCATCGCCGATTGCCTCATCGCAGAGAATGTAGCGAGAGCAGGCGATCGTCGCTTCTGTTGGCCCGTACCAGTTTTCAACTCTGGAATTCGGCGCAGCCTGTGCCCATTCCTGTGCAACAACCGTGGGCAGTGCCTCGCCGCAAAACAGACTCAATCGAAGACCTGGAAACGCTCCGGGTGTCAGGTCTTCCTGCAGCCGTATCTGGTACGCGAGCGAGGGAACCGAGAACCAGCACGTTATCTGCTGTTCGCGATCATACGCGGACGGCATACGAAGTTCTTTTTCCGAAGGGACGACTAATGTCGCGCCATTCTCCCAACACAAGAAGAGATCGTGCACCGAGAGATCGAACGTCAGATCAAAGGTCTGCGAAAAGCGGTCTCGCGGCTGCACGCCGACCATCTGTCCGGCCGCCTTGAGATAGGCTTCGAGTTGGCTGTTTTGTATCGGCACGCCTTTCGGATCACCGGTGCTACCCGATGTGAAAAGGATGTAGGCGAGATCCGAAATGCTGCCTTGCCCGTCTGGCTGAGCAAAATCGGCAGAGGGTTGCAGCGAATAATCGGACCTGTACTCACCGCAGTTGATAATCGTGAGTGAGTCGGTGGGCACATCTGTGGCATCCAGAATCGTCCGCAAACTGTCGATCGCCAGGTCGCCGCAGACAAGCTGCTTCGCGCCGGAGTTTCGCAGGATGGTCGCATTGCGCTGGCTGGGATGATTAACGTTCAACGGAACGTAAGCGTGGCCCGAAAACCGCGCCGCCAGAATACCCGCGTACGAGGAGATGTGGCGGTGCGCCATCACCGCTGTGATCGGCTGCGCTTCACCCTCACGAGTGTCTGGAAAGTACCCCGCAATCTCTTGTGCGGCGGCAACGAGTTCGGCGTAGCCCCACGATTCGCCGTCGATGATCAGCGCAGTCCGGTCAGGATCGCTGCGCGCAACATCCAGGATTCGGCTACTAGCCCGATATGAAGAAAAACCTGTCATTCTTTAATTGGTTTCGTCCTTGTCGTCCCACAGTGGTGGACACAGCGGAACGACTTCGGCATCGAGTTGCTTTTTCAACCGCCTGTTGCCGAATTTGTACTGTGGGCGAAGGTCCTGGTTGATGAAACGTTCCAATGGTTCCGTCAACTGCGGACGCAAGGCGCTAAAAAAACCCGGGCTCGCCAGTCCTGTGTACTCCCGCGGATAGCCAAAGCGATCCATCAGATCGCCAACGTAGGCCTCAACAATCCTGACCTGCCCTCTGGACAAGCCCTTGCGGTACTTGCGGAAGTTCTCAGTCATCAGTGGCCTGGCGAGGTTTTCTCTCGGTCCGCCCTTGACGGCGAGGCGCTGTGCGCTTTCTGCCTCATGAAACTTGTGCATCTGATCGTCGAAGCTGAGATTGAGGAAGGCACACAGCTCGGTCACGGTTGCTTCGAAACGGCTGACCAATTCCTCATAACGAAGCAAATGCACTCGATTTGGTCCCAACAAACCATATGCGGTGAGTCCGCCAAGCTGATCCTCGCGCCAGACATTGAGCGCGTTGCGGACAGAACCGAATTTATTCCCAAGCCACCGCTTGCGGCGCGCTACCACGGAGAGAAGATAATCCCGCGGATCGCGGACCTGAAAAATGAACTTCGCGTCTGGAAAGCAATCGACGAGGAAGAACAGCAACTGGTGTACGTTATTTTCTTTGACAAACGCGTGCTTACCATGTGCCTCGAGCGGCATTTCCTGAAAAACAAAACGCGCAATGGCGTGCGGCGATATCTCGGTTTGCTGATCGAGCCAATTCGCCAATCGGGCCGCCTCTTCCTCGCCGCGATTTTTGCTGACTCTGGTCACGGCGTTGCGTTTGAGCACCTGAAAAGCTGCAGAGGAGACGCCGCCGTTTGCCACTTCATGCAGCCTCAACAACAAATCACGGCCGAGGTGGTAAGGGGGATGCGCATAGACCTCCGGGTGCTCCCCCACGATAGAGCTGATAAGGTTCGAGCCCGAGCGTTCAGAGCAGATCAGAAAGATCGGCGCGGTAGGCTTAACGTCGTTGGAGGCTTGCATGAAGGAATTAGTCAGCTCTTTTTGCGACCCTATGAAGTATATGGATAATTGGCGGTCAGACTAGTGGTAAATATGAGCATTCCGGGTTGATGAAGGTTGTCGCAATAAGTGGAACCGGTCGCACGGGGAGTACGCTGCTGTCGCAGTTGTTGTCGCAAGACACATCGGTCTTCAACCTGGGTCAGTTACGACATCTGTGGCGGGCATTTGAGAACGATGACCCTTGCAGCTGCGGCGATAACTTACAGTCCTGCGCTGTGTATGGTCAGGCAGTTGCGAAAAGCCACACCACGGCTGGCACCCCTGGCCTGTCTGAGATGCAGAAGCTGGCCAAAGAATTCCTGAAAGACGCCGCGCATAAGGCTGACTGGGCAGATGCAGAAGTTCGAGCCGGGTTACAAGACCGGCATCAGGAATTTCTCGGCGGGATGCAGGACGTCCTCGACCGGATCGCCGAAATCACGCGCGCCTCAGCTTTCGTGGATACCTCCAAGGCACCGGAAGTGTCTTTGGCATTCAGCTTGTTGCCAGGTGTGGAGCTTTACGTACTGAACCTGGTTCGCGATCCGCGCGCCGTCGCTTGTAGTTGGCACAAGAGGAAAAAGAGTTTCTCCGCGACTTTCAAGAACGCCCGTGACTGGCTCGTCCGCCAGCGCAGGCTCGAGACGTGGAGGCCTTCGCTCGGATCGCAGTTTCACGCTCTGCTATATGAAGACCTGGCCGAGACGCCGGTCGAAGCGATAGGCAAGATTTCGGACTGGGCCGACTTGCCAATCCCGGAGTCTATGTTCGTGCAGGCCGATCGCGTGTATATCGACTGGGGTCACCAGCATCTTTTCCCGCCAGCAAATGAACGCGTACTGGCTGAGAAAAAAAGCGACGTTACGATTGCCGTCGCCGACAGTTGGCGAAAACCCGAGAATCGCTGGATCCACGCAATCGCTCGATTTTTCGCCGGGGCGTACGGTCGAAAATATTATCCCTGACGAGGAATGCTATTGGTGCCTGCTTACGCGAAAAGCCCAAAGGGCTAAGGCTGCTGGTACGACGAATCCGATCCACGACACATACATTGGGACCGCATTTCCATCGAGTTGGATCGATACGTCGTTTACTATTCGCAACAGGTGAGCCAAAGCAACCAGAGCAAAAAGCACGCCAGATACAACACAGTAATTCTTGTGGTCCATTTTCTTTCTCCTACACAAATTCGACTAGTCGGGCGACGACTGCGGTAATGAGATATGCGGTACTTCGTTGTCCCGTGCCCACTGATTGACGGCGGCAATATCGGACGCCGTGATGGCATCAAGCTCGGCCCGCAGCGCAGCCCATGCAGATTCGAGATCAGCGAGCCGCTCAAGCGCTCCCGCGGCGACGGGCGGCCCGGCATCATCGATGACATCGAGCAGATGGCGCACGTTCGTGATGAGTTTTGGCGGCAGATTGTCCTCGTCCTCGTAAGTTTCGAACTCAATCTGGTATGCGTCCTTTTCCCAATCGCTAAGGCGTTCGACCGAGTTTCTCCCCGCGTCTTGAAGCGACGAATCATCCGGATAATCCGCCAGCAGGCTTTCAATTTCTGCACGCGACTTGCGAATCGTGGCGATACCGTCGATCAGATCGTTCATCATTCGGGTCGTGTCGAGAATCTTCGACTCAACGTAGTCGAACTGCTCCGTGCTGGCGTCGACGCGACGATCGGCGACAAGCGTCAGTTCAACCGCGCCCTCGAAATCACCGATCGATACCCGGGCCTCATAGCTGCCAGGCTGCACAAAGGCACCGTCAAAACCGTCGAATATCTTGATGTCGTCGATACAAGTCAGACCGTCGCGGCGCATATCCCAGACCCACTGGTTCGCCCCTTGTTCGGCCGACGGGTATTCCGCTTCGAACGGCAAGCGCTGATCCGTATTGCCGATGATGCAGCGTTCGAAATCGCTCTCCTCGCTCGAATAGCGGCGCACGAAATTACCGTCGCTGTCGCTGATTTCGATGCTTAACGGTTTGTCGTGTTCATCGCGAATGTAATACTTGATGGCGACGCCCCGCGGTGGGTTCGCGCCCTCGAAATCCCCTGCGCCACCGTTCTGGCGGACCATTTCGACGGGTCCGGGCGTGAAAACGTGCAGCGGATTCTCGCCCGGCGCATCGGACATCTGATGCAATGGGTTCAGGTCATCGAGCACCCAAAAGCCTCGACCCTGGGTTGCCGCGACAAGGTCGCCCTGGCGAATCATCAGATCGGTAATCGGCACGGGCGGCAGCTTGGCGTCCAGCGTCTGCCAGCGTGTGCCATCGTCAAACGACACATACATGCCGCCCTCGCCACCCGCATACAACAACCCTCGGCGCTCCGGGTCCTCACGGACAACACGGATGAAATTGTCTTCGGGTAGATCACGATCGAGGCGCACCGACCGCTGCCCATAGTCCGTGAGTCTGTAGATATACGGCCGGAAATCGTTCAGTTTGTAACCCGCGACTGCAATGTAGGCCGTGCCCGGGTCATGCGGGCTGACCTCGATCGCATTGACCATCGCACCACGCAGGTTGCCGGGCGTAATGTTCTGCCACGTCTCTCCATCATCTCTGGTGACATGAATCAGGCCGTCATCACTACCGACCCAGACCGTACCGTATTCATGCGGCGATGCCGTTATCGTCAGAATCGTGCCGTAAAACTCGGCGCCGACATTCTCCGCCGTGATGGGTCCACCGTTAAGACCCTGCTTGTCCTTTTCGTTCTTGGTCAGGTCCGGACTGATTTCCTTGAAAGTGACACCGCGATCCTTCGTTTGCACCACTTTCTGGGTACCGTAGTAAATGACTCTCGGGTCTTGCGGTGATGCTGTTACCGGTGCGTTCCAGTTGGTCCGGTAGCGAAGGTCCTTCGATTCCATGCCGAACACAAACTCGGGATACGGTTTGATCTCACGTACCCGTTCATCGTCCACGTTATATTCGGTCAGTGTGCCATTGATCGTCGTTGCGTAGACGAGTGCCGGATCATCCGGATCGAATGCGATATGCGCGCTCTCGCCACCGCCAACGGCGAAGAAGTCGTCGTTACCAATACCACCGTCGTACGTTTCACTGAGAATCGCGACTGTCGAATTGTCCTGCTGTCCGGCGTAGATGCGATACGGAAACTGATTGTCGGTATTGACACGATAAAACTGCGCCGTCGGCTGATTCATGATGCTCGACCACGACTCGCCGCCATCGAAAGTAATCGTCGCCCCGCCGTCGTTGCCATTGATCATATTCCGGTTGTTATGAGGATTGATCCAGTGATCGTGGTGATCACCGTGCGGTGTACTCTTTTTCTCGAACGTCAGTCCGCCGTCGATCGACTTCATAAACGGCGCATTCAGAACGTAGACAGTGTCTTCATTGACGGGATCGGCCGCGATATGCATGTAGTACCAGGAACGCGTCCACAGGATGCGCGCACCGTTCTTCAGCTCCCAGGTTTCCCCCCCGTCGTCGCTACGATACAAACCTCCTTCACCCGGTAGCGCCTCAACGATCGCATACAGGCGTTTAGGATTGCTTGCCGACACATCGACGCCGATCTTGCCGATAAACTCGGGCAAGCCACCGGTCAGCTTCTTCCAGGTATCGCCGCCGTCGGTCGACTTGAAAATGCCGCCTGCCTTGCCGCCGGAAAGCACGAACCAGGGTTTCCGGCCGTGTTCCCACATCGCTGCATAAAGGATGCGCGGATTGGTCGGATCCATTCTGAGGTCGGTGGCGCCGGTTTGGGCATCGACCTCGAGCACCAGATTCCAGGTCTCGCCGCCATCTTTGCTGCGGTACACACCACGCTCTTCGCTGGGCCCCCAGATCTGGCCCTGCACACCGACATACGCGATGTCGTGGTTCTGCGGATGAATCTTGATTCGCGAAATCTGGCCCGCCCGTGGCAGACCGACGTGGGTCCAGGTGTCGCCGGCATCCGTGGACTTATAGACGCCGTTACCGTGGCTCGTCGTGACGCCCCGAATCGACTTTTCGCCTGTCCCGACGTAGATCACGTTCGGGTCCGACTCGGCCACCGCGATGGCGCCAATGGTACCCACCTTGAAATACTCGTCGGAGACATTCGCCCAGCTCAAGCCGGCATTCTCCGTCTTCCAGACGCCGCCACCCGTGGCGCCCATGTAATACAGTTGCGGGTTATCCGCTACACCAGCGACCGTTGTCACTCGGCCCCCACGATAAGGACCGACCAGCCGCCACTGCATCACGTCGAGCAGTTCTGCATCGACGGTTTCGGTCGCCTGGCCGACCTGCGAGATGTTCAGAGCTACCACCGTGCACGCGAATGCCTGCACAAAGATCTTTTTAATATTCTGCTTGCGCATTGTCCTACCCTCGGGAAACTTGTCCCACAACAGAACACCCTGATTGGTTATGGTACGCCTGTCACAACGGATCAATGCATCATTTTCTCGGCTTCAAAGAACGCCTGACTTACTGGCGGTGCAGCGAGTCATGGGCGAACCATGCTCCACCGCGATGCGAATCCCTGTCTTCAAAGAAGACTAGTGCCGCCGGATCAGGCATTCTGGCGGCGACCGTATGAAAGCACACACAATAATCATACTGATGGGCCTGCTTATTGCAGGCGCAGTAAATTCGCAAATGGTCGATTCGAGCGGCAAGCGAATTGACGCATTTATGGTCGAAGAGCCTCCCGAACTCGACGGCATTTTCGACGACGACGCGTGGGCGTTTGCGGCCGTGGTAACTGACCTGCACCAGGTGGACCCGGAAGAATTTGCAGCGCCTTCTGAGGATTCGCAAATACTGGTCGTCTATACAAAAGACGCGCTCTATGTTGCCGCGCGGTTTTACGACAGCGAGCCCGACAAGATTGGCGCTTTGATTCTGCGGCAGGGCGACTGGTCCTGGGGGGAAGATAGCTTCACCGTCATGGTGGATCCGCTGAACCAGGGTCGCAGCGGCTATCTATTCGACCTTACGCCAAACGGTATTCGGAACCAGGCAATTTACGAAAATGTCACCACGGAGAACTGGAACTGGCGAGGCATCTGGCATGGTGTGGCCAGGCTCGACGACAACGGTTGGTCCGCAGAGATAGAAATACCGTTCAAGACTTTGTCCTTCGATCCAGCAAATGACATATGGGGTTTGAATTTCGGTCGCTACATTGGCCGCAAGTCCGAACATATAGGATGGGTCTCCAACAACCGCGAGCAAAACCCGTCGTCCTTCGGCGAAATCACCGGTATGTCGGGCGCAGAAAAGGGCGTCGGGCTGGATATTGTTCCTTCAGCCCGGCTCCGCCAGTCAACGGATTTCGAGGCCGGTACTTCTGCGGACTCAATCGAGCCAGCAATTGATGTGTCCTATAAATTGACGCCGTCTCTGACGGCTGCACTGACAGTCAATACGGATTTTTCCGGCAGCAGTGTGGACGAGCGTCAGATCAACCTGACACGATTCGGCCTGTTCTTTCCGGAGCGCCGCATCTTCTTCTTGCAGGATACGGATATCTTCGAGTTCGGGCACATTGGCGGGCAGGACTATTCGGACCCGTCGACAATATCCCGGGTGGAACGGGAGAGCGGAAGGCCCTTTTTCTCGCGCCGCATCGGCCTCAGCGGGTCAGGCGAAACCATCGATATCGACTACGGCGGCAAACTAACCGGGCGCACGGGGGGCTGGGACATTGGCATCCTCGGTGTTCACCAAGAGGAGTTCCAAACGCTGGATGCCAGCGACCTTTTTGTCGCACGGCTGTCGAGAAATATTTTGGATGAATCCAGCGTTGGCGTTATTTTCACGAGCGGTGATCCGGATTCAGACTTCGACAGCACGTTGGCCGGCATAGACTTTCGCTACCTGAACACGCGCCTGGAGAGCGGCAATATCGTTGAAGGTGCTCTCTGGTATCAGAAATCCGATACAGAGGATGATAACGGCAACGACTCTGCTTTCGGTATCAGTCTCAGCATGCCCAATTCGGAAGGCTTCCGGGCCGGCGTTGCCTACAAGGAACTGGAGGAAGATTTCTATCCGGCGCTGGGCTTCGTGAGCCGCGTCAATGTGAGCGATCTGACGGCTGACCTGGGTTACACCTGGTACCCGTCACGTGGGCCAATTCGCACGGCATTCAGTGGGATCGACTACCAGCAAATCAAAACACTGGATGGTCAACTGCAGTCCCGGACGACTACGATTCGCGCGCTCGAATTCAATAATGACCATGGCGATCAGGTCAAACTGCACTACCAGCTGTTCGATGAATACCTTGATGCGCCGTTCGAAATATCGGAAGACGTTGTCATTCCCGTCGGCAGCTACTCATTCAATCAGTACTGCATTAACTTCAAGACCGGCGAGCATCGAACGCTATCTGCGCAAGGTTACTACTGTAGCGGTGATTTCTTCGATGGCACTGTCTCTGCGCCTGGAATAGACCTCACGTGGCGGCCGAGCGCACACTTCGGATTTGCGCTTGGCTACCACCTAAGCGATGTTGAATTACCGCACGGGAACTTCACAACCCGCCTGTCGTCGATTCGTGCGTACATCGCGTTCACAAATACCTGGTACTGGGAAAACGTGCTTCAGTATGACGACGTGAGCTATACACTCGGAATAAACAGTATTCTGCGCTGGATGCCGAGGGCGGGCCGTGAAGTTATTCTCGTAATCAATCGGGAGTCTGCAGACTATACCCGCGACCGATCATTTACTTCGGTCACCGGCGACATCACGTTGAAGGCCAGCTATACCTTCCGTTTCTAGGCCTCGAAATCAATAAGGCCGTGTCAAAGGGTGCTTTCTGTTTTGGCGGTGGACTGTCTCCACCTCCTTCATGGACCATGCTTGCGCCTTGTCAGCGAATAAAGCCTTTGCTTCGGTCCAGGTAGCTTGGAACAGCTCCGAATTCCTGTAGGCATCGAGGTACGCTGCCGATGTCCAGGTGCTGTACGTGAAGAAAACGTCGGGGAGACTGGCTTCGTTGTACAGGCACAAGTGCTGACATCCTTTGAATTGCCGAATCATGTGTTTGGATGCATTGAATATATCCAGGAAAGCTTCGCTTTCTCCCGGCCTGAAATGCATTCTGACAATTCTAGTAATCATTGGAATCGATTCCCGTCCTGCTGCCCATACCGGAACGCAGCGTACTGTCAAATCTTCTTTGATGGAAGCCAGGCTGGCAATGCCTGATAATGGGCCGCTGATCTGCCCTATACTCTGCATCTTCCTGAATATGAGAGGTTTTAAGGCTTGCACCGCGTTGATGAAGAGCACGAATTGAAATGAAGAAGCTTCCGAAGAGATCACTTGACGATTGGCGATCACTCGCCAGCAAGGAATGCAAAGGCCAGTCGCCCGAAGAACTGGCCTGGAATACGCCCGAGGGCATCGCGGTCAGGCCGCTGTACACGGCCGAAGATCTCGAAGGACTCGCGCACCTCGATTCGCTGCCCGGCTTGGCGCCCTTTGTCCGTGGGCCCAGGGCGACCATGTACGCGGGCCGCCCATGGACCGTACGTCAGTACGCCGGTTTTTCCACCGCAGAAGAATCCAACGCATTCTACCGAAAGAACCTGGAGGCGGGGCAGACGGGTCTCTCGGTGGCCTTCGATCTCGCCACTCATCGCGGCTACGACTCGGACCACCCGCGTGTCGTCGGTGATGTGGGCAAGGCCGGCGTGGCCATCGATAGCATCGCCGATATGAAGATTCTGTTCGACGGTATTCCGCTCGATGAGATTTCGGTCTCGATGACGATGAACGGCGCGGCATTGCCGATCATGGCGATGTACATCACCGCGGCCGAAGAACAAGGTGTGGCAGCGGAGCAACTGGACGGAACGCTGCAAAACGACATCCTCAAGGAATTCATGGTTCGCAATACCTATATCTATCCGCCCGCACCGTCCATGCGGATCGTGTCCGATATTATTGCTTACACCTCTGCCAACATGCCCCGCTTCAATCCCATTTCCATATCCGGCTACCACATGCAGGAAGCCGGTGCGACGTGTGCCCAGGAATTAGCGTATACGATCGCCGACGGCATCGAGTACGTACGCGCGGCGATGGACAGTGGCCTCGACGTGGATGCCTTTGCTCCACGCCTGTCGTTCTTTTTCGGCATCGGTATGAACTTCTTTATGGAAGTGGCCAAACTGCGGGCTGCGCGCCTGCTTTGGTCGACGCTCATGGCCGAGAAGTTTTCGCCGCAAGACCCCCGGTCGCTGATGCTCCGCACGCACTGTCAAACCTCTGGCGTCAGTCTCACCGCCAAGAGCCCGTACACGAACATCATGCGCACTACGATCGAGGCCATGGCAGCCGCCTTCGGCGGCACGCAGTCATTACACACCAATTCTTTCGATGAGGCGCTTGCGCTGCCCACCGAGTTTTCGGCTCGCATCGCCCGAAATACTCAACTCGTATTGCAAGAGGAAACCGGCATCACCAGCGTCGTGGACCCACTGGCAGGTTCCTACTATGTGGAAAGCCTGACCTATGAACTAGCCAAAGAGGCGCGCAAGCTCATCGACGAGGTTGAAGAGATGGGCGGCATGACCAGGGCGGTGGAGACCGGCATGCCCAAGATGCGTATCGAAGAATCTGCCGTACAGCGCCAGGCGCGCGTCGACCGCGGTGAAGAGACCATCGTCGGGGTTAACAAGTATCAGCTGGCGGAAGAACCTTCCGTTGATATTTTGAATATCGACAACACGGCCGTGCGCGAGGCCCAGATTCGACGCATTAAGGAAGTACGTGACAACAGGGTCGAGGCGGATTGCAGCAAGTCCCTGGACGCTCTGACCCGGGCCGCCGAAGAGAACAGCGGCAATTTGCTCGCACTGGCAGTCGACGCTGCACGCGCACGGGCCACGGTCGGCGAGATTTCCGATGCGCTGGAAAAAGTCTACGGACGCCACCGGGCCGTAACCCGTTCCATTGCAGGTGTGTACGGGTCTGCGTACGAGGGCGACTCGGATTACGCTTCCATTCGCCAGGCAGTGGCCAGGTTTGCCGAGGCCGAAGGGCGCCGGCCACGAATGCTGGTCTGCAAGCTCGGTCAGGATGGACATGATCGTGGTGCCAAAGTGATCGCGACCGCTTTCGCTGATATCGGCTTCGACGTTGATATCGGACCTCTTTTTCAAACCCCCGGGGAGGCGGTTCGCGAAGCCATCGAGAACGATGTTCACGTGATAGGCGTCTCCTCACAGGCCGCAGGGCATAAGACGCTGGTTCCGCAGGTCATCGAGGATCTGAAAAAGGAGGGGGCGGAAGACATCATCGTCGTCTGTGGGGGCGTCATTCCGCCACAGGACTACGAAGAGATGCTGGCCCGTGGCGTATCGGCCATTTTTGGGCCGGGTACCAATATCCTGCTGGCCGCCCGCGAGGTACTTGGCGTTATCCAACAACGCCAGCACGAGCAATAAGGCGTTGATGTAAAGATCGGGTTTGTCTGAGGTCGAAGGGGTTGCGACGAAAAAGGGATGCCATATGCAAGAAATTAATAAACAACTGGAAGCAAAGCGTAAGGCTGCCGCCCTCGGGGGTGGCCAGAAACGGATCGACGTCCAGCACGGCCGCGGCAAGCTCACGGCCCGTGAACGCATCGACCTGCTTCTCGACGAGGACAGTTTCGAAGAATGGGATATCTTCGTCGAGCACCGTTGCGTCGATTTTGGCATGGCGGATAAGAAGGTGCCCGGTGACGGCGTAGTCACCGGCTGTGGCACGATAAATGGACGAGTGGTCTTTGTCTTCAGTCAGGACTTCACCGTTTTTGGTGGCTCGCTTTCCGAGGCGCACGCCGAGAAGATTTGCAAGGTCATGGATCAGGCCATGAAGGTGCGCGCACCCATTATCGGTCTGAATGACTCGGGCGGCGCCCGCATCCAGGAGGGCGTGGCTTCCCTGGGCGGTTACGCGGAGGTGTTCCAGCGCAACGTGTTGGCCTCCGGTGTGGTGCCGCAAATCTCCGTCATCATGGGACCGTGCGCCGGTGGCGCGGTCTACTCTCCGGCCATGACCGACTTTGTCTTTATGGTGAAAGACAGCTCTTACATGTTCGTCACCGGACCTGACGTGGTCAAAACGGTGACCCACGAAACGGTTACAGCGGAAGAATTGGGTGGCGCCATGACCCATTCCACTATCTCCGGCGTCTGCGATCGCGCCTACGAGAACGATGTGGAAACGCTGTTGATGGTGCGACGGTTCATCAACTATTTGCCGGCCAACAATCGCGAGAAGGCCCCTTACCGGCCCACACCTGATCCCGCCGATCGCATGGAGATGTCACTCGACACGCTTGTTCCGGAGAACCCCAACTTGCCTTACGACATGAAGGAGTTGATCTACAAGGTCTCGGATGACAATGAGTTCTGGGAACTGCAGCCCGAGCACGCTCAGAACATCATCATTGGTTTCGCCCGCATGGACGGCTTCACCGTGGGCATCGTAGCCAATCAGCCCAAGGTGCTGGCCGGATGCCTGGACATCAAATCATCCATCAAGGCGGGGCGCTTTGTACGTTTTTGCGATGCATTCAACATTCCTATCGTCACTTTCGTCGACGTACCAGGCTTCCTGCCGGGCACGGCGCAGGAGCATGGCGGCATTATCAAGCACGGCGCAAAATTATTGTTTGCGTACGCCGAGGCCACGGTTCCCAAGATCACGGTCATTACCCGTAAAGCCTATGGTGGCGCTTACGATGTGATGGCATCCAAGCATCTTCGAGGTGACGTCAACCTGGCCTGGCCCAGTGCGGAAATCGCAGTAATGGGCCCCAAGGGTGCTGTGGAGATTATCTTCCGCAACGACATCGGTGATGACGAAAAGATTGCAGAGCGCACCGAAGAGTATCGAAGAAAATTCGCCAACCCATTTATCGCTGCCAGCCGCGGTTATGTCGATGATGTCATTGCACCCCACGCCACCCGCAAGCGCGTCTGCCGCTCACTTGCCACGCTGCGCAACAAACAGCTCGACAACCCGTGGCGCAAGCATGACAACATTCCGCTTTAGGGGAACTGCAGGTGTTCGACAAAATCCTGATCGCAAACCGTGGTGAGATTGCGTGCCGCGTCATCAAGTCTGCACGCAACATGGGCATTAAAACCGTTGCCGTCTATTCCGATGCGGACAGCGGTGCATTGCATGTGCAAATGGCAGACGAAGCCATTCACATCGGGCCGTCAGCGTCGACGCAAAGCTATCTGCTGCAGGACAAGATCCTCCAGGCTTGCCAAGACAGCGGTGCCCAGGCGGTACATCCGGGCTACGGTTTTCTCGCCGAGAATGCCGAGTTTTGCAACTCGTTGGCAACAGCAGGTATCGCCTTCATTGGACCGAAGGCCCGCGCGATCGAGGCCATGGGTGACAAGATCACGTCCAAGAAGCTAGCTGATAAAGCGGGCGTAAATACCATACCCGGCTGTGCCGATGTGCTACGTGATGGGGAACATGCAGTTAAAGTCGCAAATGAGATCGGCTACCCGGTGATGCTCAAGGCAACCGCAGGCGGTGGCGGCAAGGGCATGCGCACGGCTCGCAACGACGAAGAGTGCCGGGACGGCTTCGAGCGCGCCGCCAACGAAGCGCGCTCCAGCTTCGGCGACGACCGCATCTTCGCGGAGAAATTCATCGAGGAACCACGCCATATCGAGATCCAGATCATTGCCGACCGCCATGGCAACATGGTCTATCTCAATGAGCGTGAATGTTCCCTGCAGCGCCGCCACCAAAAAGTGATCGAAGAAGCACCGTCGCCGTTTCTTGACGAGGTAACGCGCAAGGCAATGGGCGAGCAGGCAATCGCCCTGGCCAGGGCAGTGGATTATGAGTCCGCCGGCACCGTGGAGTTCATTGTCGACAGCCAGCGCAACTTCTATTTCCTGGAGATGAACACCCGTCTCCAGGTGGAACACCCGGTTACTGAACTGATAACCGGTATCGACCTGGTGGAACTCATGATCCGCGTGGCCGATGGCGATGAATTGCCAATCACCCAGGCGGACGTGGGCATCAACGGCTGGGCCATTGAATCCCGCGTTTATGCCGAGAATCCTTTCTGTAACTTTTTGCCCTCCACTGGCCGCCTGGTGTACTACCGCCCGCCTGCGGAGGATGACCATGTGCGTGTGGACACCGGCGTGTTCGAGGGCGGTGAAGTTTCCATGTTCTACGACCCGATGATCGCCAAACTCATCACCTGTGGAACCGACCGTGACGAGGCCACGACGCGCATGCGCTCGGCGCTTGATCGCTTCATTATTCGTGGCGTTTCGAGCAACCTTAATTTCCTCTCCGCGTTGATGGTGCATCCGCGCTTCGTGGAAGGGAACATGAGCACCAATATGATCGGTGAAGAGTATCCGGACGGTTTCAGCCCGGCGGACATACCTCACGAGAATCCCGCCCTCATCATCACCATTGCGGCCTCAATGCTTCGCGGCCACCGCGACCGGGCCGCTCAGATCGATGGCCAACTGTCAGGTCACGAGCGCCGTGTACCGGAAGACTGGGTGGTGGTGATGAACAATGAGCACCATCCGGTTTCCGTTGTGCCCGCAAATGGCGGTCACGATGTAGATGTCGATGGCAATACCTATGCTGTACGAAGTAATTGGGAATTTGGGCAGCACCTCTTCCATGGCACCATCGATGGCGAAGAGGTCTTCGTCCAGGTGGAGCGTGTCGACCAGACCTATCGCCTGTTCCATGGCGGTTCCCAAGCCGATGTGATGGTTCTCACTCCACGGGTGGCTGAACTCCTGCAATACATGCCGGTAAAAGCCCCACCCGACATGTCAAAATATCTGCTTTCGCCCATGCCGGGCCTGCTGGTATCGCTGGCAGTAAAGAAAGGCGATGCAGTTAATGCGGGTACAGAGTTGGCTGTGGTCGAGGCCATGAAAATGGAAAATGCGCTGCATGCCGAACGTGATGGAATCGTAGCCAGGATCAACTGTGACGTCGGCGCCAGTCTTGCCGTGGGTGACAAGATCCTGGAGTTGGAGTAAGGCCGTTGCCGTTGCAACAGAGCGAGCAGGAATTGGGAAAAGACATCGTGGCATTGGCCGACGGTGTGCTCGAGGGGAGCCGGCGCGCGCTTGCTCAGGCCATCACACTGATTGAATCCACACGTCCCGACCACCGTGCAGCGGCAAGTGCTCTGCTCGAGCGACTGATACCGCACGCCGGTAAGTCAATTCGGCTGGGAATCTCGGGCGTTCCGGGAGTCGGTAAATCGACATTTGTCGAGGCACTGGGCAATCACGTAATTGATGCCGGGCACCGGGTTGCTGTGCTCACTGTTGATCCCTCTTCCGCGATTAGCGGCGGCTCCATTCTGGGGGACAAAACGCGTATGGAGTTGTTGTCGCGTCGCAGCGAGGCCTACATCCGGCCTTCGCCTGCTGGCAAGACCCTGGGGGGCGTCACCCGGCGTAGCCGCGAGGCCTTAATCCTCTGTGAGGCGGCCGGTTTCGACGTCATCATCGTGGAGACGGTTGGTGTCGGACAATCCGAGACCAAGGTGGCGGATATGACGGATATGTTCGTGTTGCTATTACTGCCCGGTGCTGGCGACGAGCTCCAGGGCATCAAACGCGGCATCATGGAGTTGGCCGACCTCATCCTCATCAACAAGGCCGATGACGACCTGCTCGCACTGGCCGATCGGGCCACCGCGGAATATCGCAATGCGCTGCGGCTGCTGCAACCCCGTTCAAAAGACTGGAAAGTCGCAGTGCAGACATGTTCGGCGCGCGACGGTACGGGCATTGCCGAAGCCTGGAAGGTCGCATTGCGCCACCACGAAATGCTCGAAGTCAGTGGCCAGTTCACGGCGCGCCGTGCCGCCCAGGCCCGGGACTGGATGTGGTCGGAAGTAAACGATAACCTCATTACAGCGCTGCAAAGTGATCCAGAGGTGCGCAAGCAAATTCCGGTCCTGGAGGCTGCGGCCAGCGAGGGTCGGATTCCGCCGACTATTGCTGCCAGGCAGTTGCTCGAGACTTTTCTTAAACGCCATTGAAATCAGGGCTAAGTAATCAAGCCCGGAGGTAGCTATGAGTGACCGGCCGTTCAAAGTGCTGGGTATCCAGCAGATCGCGGTAAGCGGTCTGGATAAGAACCGCTTGCGCGCATTGTGGGTGGATACGCTTGGCCTCGAACTCGGTGGTACTTACCAGAGCGTGTCTGAAAATGTCGACGAAGACATTGCGGTCGTCGGTTCCGGCCCCCTCAAAGTTGAGGTTGATCTGATGCAGCCGCTCGATCCCGACAAGAAACCCAGGGTGCAAAGTCCACCACTCAATCACGTGGGATTGTGGGTCGACGATCTGGAGACGGCGGTGAGTTGGCTACAAACTCGCGGTGTACGTATTGCACCGGGTGGTATCCGCAAGGGAGCATCCGGTTTCGATATTTGTTTTATCCATCCGAAAGCTGACGATGAGTTTCCTATCGGCGGGGAAGGTGTGTTGATCGAACTGGTCCAGGCGCCGCCTGATATACGCGCAGCCTTCGAAAAGCTGGAGTAGTCGAGATCAGTTCATGAGTTTGATTTCAACAATGCGGGTGATTATTCTTCGCCTTCCTGAATATCCCTGATACGAAAACTATGCTTGCTAGCGAACAACACATTCTGTACGTCTTCCCCGGGCAGGGGTCTCAGTATCAGGGTATGGGTAGCGATCTCTGTCACGAGTATGCTGTTGCCAGGGAAATCTACACACAGGCCAGTGACGTTCTTGGTTACGATATTGCGGCGCTTTCCTTCAACGATCCGGAAGAGCAGCTCAATCAAACGCGATATACACAAGCAGCTCTGCTTACGCATTCCATTGCTTGCCTGGAAGTCTTCAGAGACCTGACCGACGATCGCCTGAAGCCGGCTATGGCCGCAGGACACAGTCTTGGCGAATACTCAGCACTTGTTGCAGCGAAGGCACTCAGTTTCGAAAGCGCTCTAAAACTGGTGCAGAAACGTGGTGAATTAATGGGCGCCCACGGTGAAGGTGAGATGAGCGCTTTCCCATTGGATCTCGATACCGTTCGACCGATTGCCGAGCGTTACCACTGCGCGGTTGCTAGCTGTAATCTGCCTCAACAAACGGTAGTTGGTGGTCGATCCGAAGATCTGGCGTTAGTGGAAAAGGCGGTTGAAGAAAGCGGTGCGCGAAGGCGCCCAGTGCGATTGAAAACAGAGGGTGCCTTCCACACCTATTATATGGTCAAAGCCGCGCAACATTTTCGGCCTGTCCTGGACGCGGCCGAATTCACACCATCTGAAGTACGGGTCTTGTCTAATTTCACAGGCGGCTATCACGAATCCGATCCCTCGGACATCAAGGCGCGCTTGTTCTTTCAGCTATTTCATCCAGTGCTGTGGCATTCCAATCTGCAAACGGCATTCGGTGACGGGATCGAAATGATCGTTGAGTTCGGCGGCGGAATCGGTACCGCCAGTGAGCCCGATGGCAAACGACCGAACCTGGAAAGTATGATCAAGAAGACCTTGCGTGTCGCGGATCACGATGTGCAATACCTGTCAGCAATCAATGTCCCGTCGCTCAAACAAGCTGCGGATTTCGTGAATAATCCTGATTCAAGTTGATTGCTCAATCCCGAACTGGGAAGTACCGAATCTAATTCGTAGATACGTCAGGCCTGTATCACGGCATGAACGCCTCCTGAATCAATACGTTGTAGCATGACCGTGTTGTAATTGAGCCATCGGTCCACTCAGTATTGCAATGTCCGCTTTCGCCAATAGCGGTCATTCGGATGGTTCAAAATCGACGATTCTGTCCGGCTGCTTCGGCCATAAGCGGACATCGCTGGATGCTAATCCAACGACCTCGGAATAGATGCCAATTCGCCGTTCACCTCCCGCTCCCGAACCCGTGCAAGCTGTTCAGCCATCTGGAATTGAATGTCCGCGATGATCGCCTGATAACGCGGATCGTTGTGCAGGGAAGCTAGGTTGTCATTCGCTTCGGTGTTAATCCACCAGCTGAATCGCCATCCGTCGTCAACGGCAGTAGCAAATGTGCTGAGTGCATTCTCCGTGTCTCCGAGCAACGCATAGATTTCCACATCACTGATGCCATATCCCCCATACCCGAGCCGCGGCATGGCCCCAATGGCCAGGAGCGCCTGGTTCAAGAGATTGTTCGCTCGTTCTCGCTCTCCGACTTTAGCCAAAATGTTCGCGACCTCGATGGCCCATCCCCAGTTGGTGGCATTGACCTCCGGATTCTCCCCGTCGACAAGGTCCGGCTGTGCCGCCCGAAAGCGTTGCAGGGCAACATCGCCTCGACCGGCCTGGTAGTCGGCATCGCGAAGCAGGACCAGACTCAGCAAGTCGTTTGGCCGGGCGTCGAGCAGCTCCTTGGCGGCGGCGATGATTTCCTCTGAATCGTTCGTGTACCTTGCCAGATGCGCAGCGGCCCATTTTGAGTCAGTTTGCGTCGGCGCGAGGCGCATGGCCTCCCTCATCCAGTATTCCCCCGCGACCAGATCGCCGAGGTCGAGATATACCATGCCCAGCCAGCGGGCATGATCAGGATTCCCTGGGTCCAGCTCTACGGCCTTGTGGAGCCAGCGAATACCCTCATCGAGTTGTGCGAAGACCTCCCAGTACAGGTCCGCCATGATGGTGTAGCCACGCGGGTAGTCCGGGTCGATCTCGATGATTCTCTGACATCGAGCCAGAGCATCCTCGAATCGACCCAGCTCGTGATAGCCCTCGACCACAGCCATGTTGATCGGCGTCGACAAGGGGTCCAATCCCAGCGCCGTCTGATTCAGCTCCAGCGCCTCTTCCGTCCGGCCGAATGCCCAATTCAGTAGCTTCGC
>Ga0255052_10000204_pt1 | contig 45977 bp, 44 predicted proteins | sample JV7_2_21_MG_FD_188632 | JGI IMG/M metagenome (GOLD analysis project Ga0255052, IMG submission 188632) | Seawater microbial communities from Jervis Inlet, British Columbia, Canada - JV7_2_21 | ecosystem: Environmental > Aquatic > Marine > Inlet | place: Canada: British Columbia | collected...
TCTGGGCGGTGTGCTGGTTGGGCGCGGCGCTCTGGTCCACCGGATCATTCAGGAGGCGGGTCGTCGCGTCGACGCGGAACCAGTGATCCTTCACGGTAATCCGGGTATTCGTGTTGTGCGTCCAGTCGAACCAGGCCTCGTCGAGCGGCGCCGGCGGCGGGTTCAGGGAGACGCCAACTATTTCCGAAGTGCTGTAGCCCGGCGCCAGCGGGTCGGTCGACGAGATGTAGCCCTGGCCGTCGGGGATCTGGTCGATGACCTGCACGTCCTCCACGGCGATGTACGTGTAGCCCGGCGTCAGGAAGCCGAACCAGCCACCGGACTCGATGTGGAACTCGCATTCCTCGCCGATCTGGATCTCGATGTCGGGGCTCGCCGGCGGCGGATTATTCTCGGAGCAGGTGCCGAGCTGGTTCTTGGTCAGGTTGTAGCCGACGACGCGCGCGCGCAGCGCGTCGATCGTGTAGTTGTTCGCGCGATCCGTGATGCCGTCGCCGCGTGGTTGCGGCGTCGGGAACCAGAGTGGCGTGCCGTCGCTGAGCGTGATCTCGCCTATCACGTCGGCGCGGAACGTCAGGTCGTCGTCGGCGTTCGTATCGGCGTTCTTGATGACCTGGAAGTCGAGGTTCCGCGTCGCGCCGGCGGGGATCACGCCGACGTCGCATTCGTAGATCGTCGCAGACCCCGGCGGACCGACGGGGTCCGTCCATACCGGCATCGGGGGTGGGTTCGAGGTCGTGGTGCAGGAATTCGGCGCCGTCTGCACGGTCATGGCCTCGCCGAAGGTCACATAGGCGAAGTAGTCGTCGGCGTCGTGCCCGCCGCGGTTGCGCAACTGCACCCTGAGCGGCAACGTGTCGGTGTTCGTCAGGATGAAATTGAGTATGTTGCCGCTGACGTCGACGTCGATGTCCTCGGGCTCCGCGTCGTCGTTGTCGTTGACGAGCAGGTAGTGCTCGTTGTTCGTGCAGAACTCCTCCCACCAGACCTCGGTCTGGCTGCTGATCGGGAATTCCTCGGTCGGATCCGTGTCGGGCGGGTCGCTTGCAGGCTCTTCCTCGCGCACGTCGACATAGGCTTCGAGGTCGTAATACTGCGGATCGATCAGGACGACACGGAAATAGACGTTGAGCGTGTCACCGTGGCGTAGCATGTTGAGCTGATCGGGGAAGTCCGGGTGTACCGTGTTGCTAGTGATGAGAAACTCGGGCGCCGTGTTGCCAAGCGGCAGTGCCGGATCGATCGTCGTCAGCGGATAGGTATTTGGTTGCGGGTTCGTCCATTCGATCGTGTCGAGCATGCCCGGGTAGTTGTTGCCGTAGGCCGGCGAGACCTGCACGGTCGGATCGAACGTCGAATCGACCACGTATTCGGCCGGCAATATGTGCCGCAGCTCGAGTCCGTTAATACCGCCCTTGATCGTGCCGCCCGTCTGGTTGCGGATCCGGATCCGGATCCGTCCCTTGGTGCCCATCGGCTGCGACGTGTTCGTGCCGGTCATGAACACGTCGACGTCGAGGCCGCTCTCGACGGACAAGGTGCTCAGCAGGGCATCGTCCTGGGCGGTCTGTCCGCCCGACGTCGCAGAGATGCCGCCGGGCGGCGGCTGGACTTCACAGCCCCACTCGACGTCGTAGACCGTATTCGTGCGGTTGATGCAGGAATCCGTGATGCGGCCGACGAGGTAATAGAAACCGTTGCCGCCGGCCGGCGCGACGATGTACGGTCCGGGCGCCGCGTCGAACAGCTGTTCGACGGCAACGCCACTCAGGTCGGTCGTGCCGCCGACGTTGACACAGTCGCCGGTCCCGCCGCCGGTCGCCGCGGAGTTGGCCTCGGCTTCCGAGTCGCAGATCCAGTCGATCTCGAAGTTGCCCGGCTGCATCGAATCACTGAACACGAAGTCCTGCAGGTCGGCCTCGCCGTTGTTCTGCACCTCGATGCGCCAGATCGCGTCGTCGTTCTCGTGGCCGTAGATCGTGCTCGTGTAGCTGCCCGGGCCCTGCCCCGCGTCGACGACGCGGCCCGTCTTGATGATCTGCGGCTCGGGCTCCCTGAGCGGTAGCTCGCCGATGCCGCTCGTGCTCGTGTGGCGATATCCCGTGTCGCAGCTCGGCGTGAACTCGACCTCGGCCTCGATATTGCGGTTGGCGAGAACCAGCCCTTCATCGCCGACGGCCGCGTGACGGCGGACGTCGAATTCAATGTACAGCCGTCGCTGGTTGCCGCCGCCAGAGTTCGGCCGAGTCGGCAGCACGAACTGGTCGCTAATCGTCCACGTCAGGATAGATCCGTTCGGGCCACTGACGACGGGCTCGACGACTGGCGGCGGCGCGACGTTGTCCGTGTCGAAATCGGTGCTGCCCGCAACGTAGGTCAGCCCCGACGCAAGCAGGTTTTCGGTGACGACGAGGTCTGAGAAGTCGGCGTCGTCGTTATTCCGGTACGGGTTCTCGATCTCGATGCGAACCGTACCGATATCGCACAACTCGCAGAAACTGACCGAAAAGTCGTGATTGATGATGTCTGCCGTTGCAAGGTTGCTCGGGCAACTGGGCGGCACGGCCTGGGCAAACACCGATGTCGACCAAAGCATCACGGCCAGCGCCGCCAGCGAGGCGCTCCGCCGCACAGTATCGACACGTTGCACTAACGAGTTTTTGTCGAGATGGGCCATGGTCTTCGCTAACTGTCCGTGTTCGCTACACCAGTGAGGACGGCCCGCTATCACTGCAATAGTCGAGCGGTCCCGCTACCATAGAGCACGCGCCCCTTAGGCCGGTGACTTTGCGTCGCCACCTTTCGGTGGCTTTGCCTTTTATCCGTATGCAAACAGGACTATGGCGTAACGCCGGTGATCAATAGTTGATCTGGATCACATTGTTCGGTACCTGTTCGAATGCATTTTCCAGCCCGTGTATACCGCATAGCTATACCGTTCAGACCGTCTGCTGCACGGCTTGCGAATCTGATTTATGTAAAGCCGGCACGTGGGCGACAGGTAGATGCGCCGCGGTGAGTTCGGACCGCGGTGAATTCGGCTGTTATGTCAAATGGCTCCTGGGATTACGCTGCGGGAAGGAAGTCGATCGGATAGATGATCGTCATCGCGACGATGTCTTCCTTGGCGCCGAAATCGAATGTGCGAACGCGTTCGACGACCTGATCAGCCAGCAGCGAGTCTTCCATGCTGGACGAATGCAATTGACACAGCGACACCGTGCCGTCCGGCTCGATCGTCATCCTCAGCACGAGCTGTCCACGCAGCGTGGGGTTCTTCCGCAGTTCGCGATTGTAGAGCCGGTACAACGCCGCCTTATAACGATCAAAAACGATCTGTATCTCTTCGTCGGTGCGTCCCGCCATTGCGCCACCGCTTAGCGGTCGCCCGGCTCCTTCACCACCGCCGATGGAACTTGCGACACGACTCAACTGAACACCTTCCATGCCAGGTCCACCACCGCCGAAATCCCGGCTGATGTCTGCGAGGTTGATACCTCCACTGGAGCCCGGCGCCGAGGTCGAGACCATGAGCCGTTCAGGACGGCCGACAGCATCCGTGCCGGCGTTTCTGACCCGGGCCTGAGAACCCAGTTGTGCGCTCGGCCTGAGATTGGCACGGTTTGCAAAGCTGTCGCGAAACGCCAGGATACCCTTCGACTTGACCTTTTCCCTGGTCTCGGGGATTTTCGCGAGCATCGGCTCCTCGGTCGATTCGGGCAGTTGCTCGGGCGGTGGCTCTTCGACGACTTCCGGATCCGGCTCAGGCAACTCTTCTTCCGGAACGATCGGCTCTTCGACCGGCGCGGGCGGCGGCAGGGCCCTCTCCTGGCGGACAAGTTTCGCCACCCGCTCAGGTAACTCGTCTACCGTTGCACGTTGCGCGATTGGCAATGCAATCATGCTAACGAGAAATGCGATCGCCAGCGACGTAGCCATGGACGTGCTGAGTGACTTGCGAAAGCGTTGATCTTCCTCGCAGCCCCTCGCCCAGGGCATGACCTGCGCCCGGTACGGAATGGCGTCAGGGTCGCGCTCGACGAGCCACGCACTTTTGCGTTTCTCCTCGCGTTCAATCGCGTCGAGCAGGTCGTAATGAAGATAGTCCAGCGTCTGATTCTGATCATTCATCTTCACGACGATCGACTGGCGCCGACTTTCGACCTGCGCAACCTCCTCGCCAAATTCTTCTAGCTGGCGGTGAGCATTGCGAAGATGCTCGAGCGGAGCTTCGGCCTCGCTCTGCTGCCCCCAGAAGAGGTGCGCGGCGCCAAGGCCGTCCAGTTCCTCCAGCGAGTTACAAACCCGGGCGAGCAATTCGTATTGATGATTCCTTTGCGCGAGCTCGTCGAGTTCGGCGTCGACGACTTGCAGGTCGCGCTCGAGTTCATTGAGCACGTCTTCCGACTGATTAACCTGCTCTCGGAGCGACTGTTCGCCCAGCGGCTGGTCTACTTCAGAATGTTCTGAGCTCACGGTGTCACCCTGGTCCTTTAGGTGTTAGCTTGCCGCTACTTGCGTTGGTTTCTGGATGACGGCGAGGGAGACGTTTTCATATCCCTCGTCTGTACACGTGGACATGATCCTCCTGATCACGACGAACGGTACGGATTTATCGGCGAGTATCGTCACTTCCTGGCTGCCCGCAACAGCCAGTGTGCTCGGGCCAACGATGTTTTCCTTGAGTTCGGCGAGACGCGCACTGATCGGGTCAAAGGTGCCTGCGCGCCCTTCGAGGATGTCATCCACCCGTGCGACGATTTCTCCTTGCACGAGAACATCGTCCTGGCTCACGAAAATGACGACCGTTTCGCGTGGCTTGGATTCCACTTGCGACTCGGGCAATTTGACGTTTTTCGGCGCCTCCACCAGCTCGACAGAACCGGAATTGACCAGCAGGAAAAACACTAGGATCGTGAAGACATCCATCAGTGATGTCAGATTCATCTTCGTGATCTTCAAGCGGTTGCGTGACATTCGCTTGATTCTGCGCGAGTTTCTCATGGCGCATCTCCCACCGAAATTTCCGAGAACAATGCGACGAGTTCAAACTCTCCTTCGGCCTCCGCTTCGACCTCGACGCTCCTGACGACGTCCATTACCTGGATGAGGTAGTCGTAGGGAATCCTTGCCTCCATCAGCACTGACGCAGCATCGTGGTTCGGATATTCCCGTTTCAGCTCGACCATGAATTCTGACAAAGTCTGCAGATCGAATTCGTCGTCTTTTTTCGGTATCGAGGCAATGACGTTCCTGCCATTGGTGATCTCGATACCGGCCTCCCTGACGATGACTTCGACGCGGAATCTATCTTCGTTGTTGGCCGCTCCGCCAGCCGAACTCGGCAGGTTCAGCTCGACGATGTGAAGCCTCGAAAATACCGCCGTAATCAACAGGAACGGCACGAGTACCACCATGAGGTTCAGAAAAGTGGTTACATCGAGCTCGTGTGCGGGCTTGGTGCGGCGCTTGTAGTGATGCCGTCTGGCCATTTCGACTAAGCCTCAACCGGTCGCTTGGCCCTTCTGGAAAACACATTGAGGGCCTTGACCGTCGCCATCTCGAGACTATCGACAATGTCGCCGGTCTTGCTGGTCAATACCGCGTGCACAACGAGCAAGGGTATCGCCACCATTAGCCCGAACGCAGTCGTGTTCATGGCGACCGAAATACTCGCAGACAGGAGATCAGCCTTTTCCGCCGGATTCGCATTCGCGACGGCGGTAAATGCCTGGATCAGACCCATGATCGTGCCGAGCAGTCCCAGCAACGTGGCGATACTCGAGGCCAGCGCAACATAGGGCGTCCGCTTCTCCAGGCGCGGCACGATTTCCATCATGCTCTCCTCCATCGCAATCTCTATGTCTTCACGACGGCGAACTGCACCTTGCAGCGACAGGCCCATGTTCAGGACCTGCGAGATCGTGGATTCGTCCTCGCTGGTCATGTGCCGGGCTTCGTCGAACTCGCCGTTCGCCAGCAATGGCTGCACTTTGTTCCAAACTGCCTGGTTCTTGTTCGTCACAACCGCCAATGTCACGTATCGTTCGACTGCGATCGCGACGCCGAACGCAAATACGAGCAGTATCGGAAACATGAACAAACCACCCGACACAAAGAAACCTACGATCGAATAAAAGAAGTCCATTACCACATCCTCATTTAACAAAATGTCCTGAGTCGTGCTCAGAGCTGGCTCAAGAATAGTCGTCGATCACAATCTTGAACGTGACGTGGCGCACGTTAGGGACTTATGTCCGCTCGAATCAGTCGCCGGAGCGGATTTCGTAGTAGTCCAGCTCTCGCAGGAAGACTTCCTTGTCGACCGGCCGTGCACGATCGTCGAGCGTGTCGGAGAGGCTGATGTCATCGCCAAGCTCGGATGACTTCCACGGGATGATGACGAGCGATTTTGGCGCTTCTTCGTTGCCCAGGATCGACATGCCGGACAGCGTCTTCGGCGTCTCGATACCGTCGCCCTGCTGCTCGGCTGCCTGCGTAACTCCAACTGCGTCGGTCTCGTCCACCGGCTCTTCACCGGTTGCCGTGAAACTGACAAGCAGCAGCGCCGCACTGATGAGGACTGTTCTCGACATCATTACTCTCCTTGACCGAGTCGATAGCGAAGGTCCGCTATCCACATCGATGCCTCATCGTCGCCGGGAACCGTCGCCATATAGGCCTCATAATTGGCCAGCGCACAGTTCAGGTCGGCCAGGTACAAATCGCAAAGAACAGCCAGGTTGCGCCTCGCATAGTGGTAACCGGGATAGGTCGCCAGTGCGGCCTCGTAGCTGTGCCGCGCCTCTGCAAAACGACCGGATTTTCGATACACGATTCCGAGTTCGTTGTGTGCCATGGGGTGATCGGGGTTCAATTCGAGTGCGAGCAGCAAATTGTTTTCGGCCGCGTCGAGGTCGTCAGCAAGATGATAGGCAATGCCGAGGTCGATGCGCGGTGCCGCGAGCTCTGGTGCTGTTTCAACGACGGTGCTCAGCATGCCGATACCTCGTTCAAGATTGCCTTGCTCGAGATAGCGGAGTGCCTCGTCATAATCCATCCGCACCTCGTTGCTGATGCGCACCTCCTCGGTTATCGTAAAACCCACTTGCTCCTGGACTTCGATGCGGGCCGAAGGCGTACGTGACGACGAGGCGGTTGTCGCACAGCCCGACACGATCACCAGCGTCAGCATTCCAAGTGTCAGGCAAAGCCCGGGGTAATGATCTCGTACATGATTCGGCATATTGATAACGGCTCCCTCTACGGCTCAGCCCGGTCACTCAACGACACGCCAAGTACTTGTGCCGTGGCCTCCGCGTCGTCATCCGGATGCTCCTCGTCGACGCCAATCTGCGGTGCGATCGGCATGCGATATGCGTAGGTATCAATCGATCCCAGATATCCGCCGTTGATCTCGTTTTTCGCATAGCGTCCCGGCATCATGATGGCCAACTGATCGAGACTCTTCTGCACCCACGGGTTGTATATCCCGCCCGCGAGCAACTCGAAGTTCTCCTCGTGTACGCTGATGGCCCGCTCCTCGAACGGATATGCTTCCTCCTCGATGACCAACTCGTAGTCGACCTTTTCGGCTTCGCTCAACCCCGCCGGGCGCTCGGATTCCATCAGGGCTGTGCTGAATTGCATGTAGATTTCGGCGATATAGAAGGTCGCCGCAGCAGTGACCTCGGCAGCCTCATACGCCACGAGATTCTCGAAGGCTTGCATCGCCACATCCATGCGCCGTTGCTTTTCGGCGAGGCTCTCTTCGAACGGCTGCACAAGTTCGAGCTGCGCGAATTGCTCATAGCTCTGCTCCGCGAGCACGAGCGCCGCCCTGGCGGCAAGATACCTGCTGCGGTCGGTCCGTTCCGCCCCGGCATCGCGGTCCGCCGCGACGATGTCATTCAGTTGTTCGTAATAATGCGAATAGTCGAGTTCTGCCTTGAAGATCTCTGCCAGCCGGGTCCGCGTCTCCATCGCAATGTCGAGCGGCAGCGGGTACTCGGTGACGTAGTGTTTGTACACACGAATCGCATCGCCAGTTACGTTGACCTCATCGTACAATTCGCCCGCGGTCAGGAGCGCTTCACGACTGAGCTCGACATCCGTTGCTTCGGCGGCGATCCTCTCGTGCTCGGCCGCGGATCGTTCGACCTGCCCATCCTCACGGTAAATGAAGGCAAGCTGCTTCGTCGCCTCTGCCTGCAGTTCATGCTCCGGATTACCCACGCGGAAATCTTCGAGCACGCCGGATGCGGAAGACCAGTCCTCGAGCCTGATCAATGCCGCCGCCGCATCGTACTCCGCCGCACTCCGAATGCCCGAGGTCGGCGCAACTTGCTTGATCCTCAGGAAGTGATTCGCGGCAGCGCGATAGTCCTCGAGCAGGTTCGCCTGCTCGCCCTGTTTGTAGATCGCCGCTGCAAGGCCGTCGATGATTGCAGGCCGCGTATCGTCGTCCTCCAGCGTCAGGGCGAGCACGTTCATGTAAGCATGCTCTGCATCCTGATACTCGGCCAGATCGATCGATGAATTTGCGATAACGGCCCAGGCCGATCGCAGCAGCGAAGTGTCCGTGCCCGGATACCGGTCGATCAGTTTTTGCGCCGACTCGATGGCCGGTCCGAAATCCTGCATTTCGTACAGGTCGTCAGCGGCCGCACCCAGCACCACTGGTGCTTGTTCGTGTTCCTGGAAGGTGTCGGCGAACTTGATGGAACTCGTTACCGTCGCTTGCTTGATCTCCAGGCGCCGCGCGCCGGTTGCCATTTCGAGGTCTTGCCGATGAGCATAAATTGCGGCATATCCGGCTGCCGATGATTGCTCATGCGCCTCGTATTCGTATGCCGTTCGCTCGTACTGCAGCGCTGCCTGACCGAAATCCTCGTTCTCCAATAGCAGGTCCGCAAGCCGGTAATTGATCTGTGGTGACTGGGAGTCCGTGGGGAATGAATGCAGGAACTGCCGATACCAGCGCTGCGCCTCTCCGAAACTCGCGGGCTGCTCCTCGATCAGGTTTTCATCCTGGTAGAGCGCGTGGTAGTGACCTGCAAGATCGGTCAGGTTAGTCTTGAGAAACCCGACAACGTCGGGCGAGCTGTCGACATCGATATAGCTCCAGTACTCGGCATCCAGCGCATAGTCCGTGGCAAACTCTTTCTTGGCCTCCGCGACTAGTTGCGGGAATCCGGCTTCGCCGTATATCTCGACAATCCGCATGCCGAAATGCGGCGAGACCTTGTGGAACGGGTTCAGGTGAATGAACGATCTGTAAATCGACGCTGCATCCTCATAGCGGAGTTTGCCGAAATAGAACTCGCCCAGGTTACCGTAGATTTTGTCGGCATACATGCGCTGGCCGTTTACCGAGAAATACTCATCCACGACGTCCGGGCCGCCAAGGTTGGAAAAGCTCAGGCTGATTACCCGGAAAGTATCGGCTACGCGGTGTTCGTCTTCTTCTTCGTAGTCGACCTCGAAGTCATAGCCGATCGACAAACGATGGTCGAGCATAGCCATGTAATTGTGCAATGCTTCCTCATAGAGCTGCTGCTTGTACAAAGTCCATCCCAGCTTGTACACGGCCAGCTCGAAATACGAAGACGTCGTACCCATGCTGATGATCGAACCGTAAGCGCTTTCAGCGTCGAAATACTTTTTACGAACGAAGTAATACTCGCCGCGCCGGAAGTGAACTTCGTCGACGTATTTCGAGTACGGGTATTTCACAACAAGCCTGTCCATGACCGCCATCGCTTCGTCAGGCTGACCGATTTCGTCGTATGCCCGAGACATCTGATACAGCACTTTGTCGTTGCGCTCGTAGTTCGGATACTGCTCGAGTATCTGGCGGTACGTCTTGATGGCTTCGCGAGGGCCCGCTGGTACCGTAACACTGTCGGCGCCCGGCAGCTGAGTATCGAACTGCGTCGTAGCAGACATCAGTTCCTCGCGCTGTGTGGCGCGTTGCTCGAACTCCTGCTCGGACTCCGAGGGTTTGGCCGACCCCGCCGATTTTCTCACCGTAGCAACTGCTTCAACCTTCGAAGCCGTTTCCGGAGCCGCCATTTCCACGAGCTCACCGCTACCGATAACACCGTATGCTTGCTCGATCTGCAGGTCAGCAAGGCGTCGCATCGCCTCAGGCGTGCGTGCGCTCTCTGCAGTTTCTTCGAGATAGCGGCGATAGCTTTGTGCCGCGCGTTCCAGACTATCGTCGAGGAACACCTCCTCGACGTCGGCGTCGACGTGCTGCAACTGGGCGAGCGTGCCCTGCTCGCTGGTCGTCGTAGCGCATGCCGCGAGGCCGAGGCACACACTCGACAATATGATATTGCGCCGGTACATCATGGCTCATCCGCCCTGGCCTGTGCCTGCGTCGCGCGATCATAACTATCGGCCAGCGCAAAGCGCGCTTTATCGCCGTAGGTCTCGAGACGACTGCGGCGCGCAATCAATTCCTCGATTGCCGTGATCTCGAGCAGATGCCCCTGGCGAGCCATCAACAAATCGAGCTTCTCGACAGAAATCCGAACCTGCGCCCGCATGCGACTGATCGGCTTCTGATAGCCCACATAGCTGTGCGTCGCGGCCTGTCTGGACCGAACGTACTCGTCGTATTCTTTTTCGAGCACCGCCATCGCTTCGTCGAGCCCGCGCAGGTTCTGGTCGAACTTTGTCAGCCGTTCGTGGTACTCGGTTTCGAGCGTCCAGGTTAGTACGCCTTTGAGCCGTTTGAGGCGCTGCATCGATGCTGCGGCGAACGGAGAATCCGACCCTTGCAGCTGTGACTCGATGCGTTCGAGCCGCTGCAACACCAATTGCTCTTCGCGCGTCGCCAGGAATTCGGGGCGGGGCGTCGTAAGCAAATCATCACGGCGTTGCACGAGCATCTTGTGCTGCTCGATGCGCAGCCGCATCCTGGAATCGAGCTCGCGAAACTGTGTGTCGATCTCGGGTAGCAGCGGTTCGTAGTGATCGTGGCGAATATTCACCATGTCATCGAAGGAATCGAAACTGGCCTGCCACGCGAAGAGCTGCTTGCGCAGATCGGCAAGGTCGAGGTAATTCTGCAGTCCTGTCTGGAAGTCGTGCGAGGCGAGCAGTTCCATCAGGTAATAGGTTTCCGGCGTTTCGGGCAGTGACCGCAGCCGAATGACCCAATCCTTGTTCTTGCGGATTTCCTCGCGGATCAGGGCCTCAAGGAACTTGCCTTCCCTGATGCTTTCAATCGACGCGTTGAGCTTGTCGACCTCTGCGCCGAAGGAATCCAGCGCATGGCCGTAGGATATGGCGGCACGACCATGAATATTCAGCTTGCCATAGGCATAGGGCAACGCGAGCATGGCTTCCTGGGTCGCCCGGTCCGTAGCCTCACGAGCCGCAAGGATTTTCCACGGCACCACAGCTCGTTCGAAGCTGTCGGTGGACATATTCGCCCAGCCCGCGCTGAGCAGGGCTTGGTTGGAAAACGGTCCATCGAGGCGCACCCGATTCAGGAACGGGATGGCTTTCGCATATTCGCCGTCGTCGAGCAGTATCGTGCCGAGCACGAGATTCGCTTTGTCCCTGATCGCCAGTTCGGCTGGATCATCGGTAGCGATTTGTCCGGCCCGCTCCAATTGCTCGAGCGCTGCTTGTCGTTGGCCATTCTGCAGATAGGCGATACCGAGATTGTAAGCGGCGAAACCGCCAAAGCTTGGTGAGTCCTGGAGGTTTTTGAGGACGTCGATGGCGTCTGTCGGTCGTTCGTCTGCAAGGTGGATATTCGCTCGCAGAAATTCGATATCGTCGCGGATCGCCTCGGGGACCTTGCCATCGATGCGCTGCAATGCCCGCATCGCGTCCGCCATCTGACCTTTTTGAAAGTGGATGCGGGCCAGCCGGTACGCCGCGTCGTTGCGCACAATCTCATCCACGGCCCCTTCGAGCACAGCTTTGATCGCACGACCCGCGCGATGGTGCATCCGGTAACGCAATTCGAAGTCGCCAAGGGAAAACTCGGCGTCGTTGATATGATAATAAAGTGTGTCGAGCTCGGGTTCGTCGAGTTCATCATGCTGCTTGACTTCAGTATCGAGTCGCTCCAACGCCTCGAAAAACTGCCCCTGGTGCGCATGATAAAGCGCTTCGCCGAAGTACAGATCCTTCAGCTCGTCGCTTCGACTTGGACTCGTTGCCAAACATGCAAACAGCAGGAGCCCGATCGTAGAGAACGGTGCTCGATCCATGATTTACCAGTCTCCGACCTGGATTCCGCTGTTTCCGGAGCTTGGCCCGGCCAGGGTGACTCCGAGCGTCTTAGGCTTGACGCCTTTGGCGAAAACAAAGCTATCGGACGTATTGAAGTCGTTGCCGTTCTCCAGCTTGCCCATCACGGTGACACGGAGTTGATGGTCACCAGTAACGACGTTGCCCGTATATACATGCTGAACGCCGCCTTTTTGCAGCGCTTCGAGTTCCTGGAAGCTGTAGATATGGTGTGTGGCGAGTTCACCGTCGATTTCGACCTGCACAGCATCGAGTCGAAAGTCTTCATCGTCCCCGACCGTTACGAATACCGAAACCTGCGTATTGGACGGAAACAGCAGCCGCTCCTCGAGGTTGCCGAGTTCCGAGGCGATGCTCAACACATCGGATTTAATCTCCTGGACCTGACCATCCAGGCTGCGCATATCGTCCCCGGACAATTCCTGCGCAGTCAACGAGGCCGTTGGACCGTAGACCAGAAGGACCAGAAGGACCAATATAGTGGTGCGGATGAGTTTCGACATCTTGAAAATCCTTTTCAGTTTGCATATTCCATATGCATGCACTGCGACGCGTGGTCTGACCGCAACGTCACCGGCAATCGACAGTGTTGGGCAAATGATCACCTTAATCTGTGAACTGCGCCTCAGAATGGTGTCCCCTTGGTTTCGGGCTCGGCCGTGGCTTTTGCCGGTTGGCGAATGGCGAATGGCGACCGCAGGAATGTGATTCACGTCACGGCCTGACTGCGCCGGCGCAGACATAGTGCTTGCAATCATGATCGTCGAGAAATGGCTGACAGCTTTGCGAGATGCCGGCAGTGCCGTTTACAACGCATTTGCCTGGCCGGGGGACTACGGGTTGATGCAGTTGTCGACCCTGGCACCAGAGGTCGCGGCGAATCTCAGCACCCAGGGGAACCAAACGACGGCGGTTTTCATACTGTCATTGATTTACTGGTTTCTCGTTGTCGTGCTCGTCACGATCATCGTCAGGACGTGCCGACATCTTGCGAGGATCGTGACCGCAGCCCTGCACACCATTGCCTTTCGCATTTCGCTCGAATTGGCCAACGCCAAGACAAAGCTTGTTTGCAAGTTTCGAGAGCGACTATCGTGGAGCAGGTCGCGTGTCGACAATGACACATTGATGGTGGAATTCGACAAGCTCGACCTCGCCATACTGAAATCTGCAGTCGCCAAAGGCCCGGGCTTCGCCTTGTCAGCCCCAGAACTTGCGGAGAAATTTGCGTTACGCCCCGCTCAGGTACAGCGAAGTCTAGACAAGCTCTGCAGAAATTCGATGATCAACAGCGTTATTGGTTCAACAGATGGCTTCGACAATTACCAGTTGACTGACTCGGGCAGCGCATTCGTGGCGATATACGAACGGCAGCAACCATGTTTTGCCGCTCCCCACGGGACCCGCGCCTGACGGGATGAGCGGGCCGCTACGCGTTCCGCGGCGCGAACCTGTGACCCCCCTCTGCCTTCGGAGGGCAGTACACTATCCAGCTGAGCTGCGGGCTCTTCATTGGGGCTGCGTATTCGACATAATCGATGCTAATGTCGAGCAATGATAAAGAGACTCTTCATTCAGGTTGTCGAAACGATCACCACTACGGATTCCGCAGCATCCGGGCCTGAAGACCGCGAGTCGGCGCTGCGGATGGCGACGGCAGTGCTCATGCTCGATGTTGCACGGGCCGATCACGTCTTCGAAGAAAGCGAATTCGATCGCGTGCTGAATCTCATCGAGGCGCATTTTGGCCTTACACCTGAGGAAGCTGCGCAACTCGTGAACCTGGCCAGTGACAGGGCCGAAGAACTGATATCCGTGCATGACTTCACGCAACTGTTGCACGAACATCTGGACGAGGACGAAAAGGCGCACATCATCGCGCTGCTTTGGCAGATCGCCTACGCTGATGGCCGGCTCGACAAATACGAAGACTCACTGGTGTTAAAGATCAGTGATCTGCTTTATGTCAGCCGCGGACGGGTTATGCGTCTCAAGCACGACGCTGAGCTCGCGGCGCGCTAGTTCAAGCCTGGCGTACAAGTCACAACGCGGCGAGTACCCGCTCCAGCCTGGACTTCACCTCATCAGCCAGCGGTTCAACTCCCGGGTTGTCGACGAGCGATAACACGCTTTGCGGATCCATGAAACTGACCGAAACCGCACCGTCCTCGTCTTCACGAACAAGCACGTTACAAGGTAATAACAAGCCAATATCCGGGACCGCATTGATAGCCTGATGTGCGAGCGCTGGGTTGCAGGCACCGAGAATCCGATAGCGGGGCATATCCGCGCCAAGCTTTTCATTCAGCTTCGCCGCAACGTCGATGTCGGATAGAACACCGAAACCCTCGGTCTGTAGATCCGCTGTGACCTTATCGATTGCAGCATCGAATTCCATGTCAACTGTCTTGCCAAATCCGAATGCACATTCCATCAGTATTTCCTCTTGTCGTCGGCCGGGGCTGTCCCACAATAAATATCGTGCAACAGGCGAATAACCCGGTCCGCCGGCCCTTCGGCCAGTGAGTAGTAAATTGTCTGTGACTCGCGCCGTGTGCGTACAAGGTCCTTACTGCGCAGGCGGGCGAGTTGCTGAGACAGGGCGGACTGGCTCAACGGAATGATCTCGCTGAGATCGCCAACCGAGCGCTCACCATCCGCGAGTACGCACAAGATCATGAGCCGGCTCTCGTTTCCCAGCGCCTTCATGAGACCTGCGGCGTCTGCAGAATGACTGCTCATCTGCTCTGCTGACGGAGACGTAGACCGTTGTTTAACAATGGTTTTATCCGCAGTCATCATCTCGCCTCCAGCACGGTGAGTGTCTTGATGGCACCTACTATAGGGGATCCTACATTAGAAATCTATAAATTAGCGTTTACTAAAGTATGCTCGGCATCGCGAACCGGCCTGACCGATAATTGGCGTGCCAAAAAAAGGGGAGCGAAGCTCCCCTTGATTTGCGATGTGCTGCGGAATCGCTACAGACTGATTCTGACATCAACATAGTAGTTGCGACCCCAATCGCGATGGGCATCCTTGAAGAAGCCAAAGGACTCATCCGAAATCGGTGCCCGTTCGTCTGTAAGGTTATTAACGCCGAGCCGGATTCGCATGTCGGTATCGCCGATGTCGAACCCGTAATCGAACTTCGCGTTGTAGGTTGTCATCGATGAGATCCTGAAATTTTCAACTTCGCTAAGGACCTCGTTGAATGAGCTGATCCGGACGCCCGTGATGCCGGCCGCCCAGCTATTCTTACGCCAGGAAACGCTGGCCGAGTGCCGGTTCTTCTGGTTACCGTCCTCGCCCAGAAGATCGCCGAGACCGATCAGCGGGTAAACGATATTCGGATTATCCTCTTGCGCGGCCAATACTGCCGTGGACAGCTCACCCGTAGCCGTCTGCTCGAATTTCTCATAAAACGAGCCGTTATACCGCAAGTAAAAGTCGCCAATCGATGACTCGAAGTCGTAATAGACCCCAACGTCGTAGCCCCTGAGTGTCCTGGTGTCGAGATTCGCGTAATTGTCCGTGACATGGTTGGCCTCACCGAGCGGGCAAAGACCGGCAGCCATGAACCCATCAATCAGCTCCTGATCATCGGGATCGTAGTCATCACGGACGACCGCAGGATTGCCCTGCACGCTAGCGCAATCGCTCGTGCCCTCCTCAAGCCGCAGCACGAGGTCGTACAAGATGTGATTTTCCTCGCCGAACAGGCCAATCGTGTCTTCCTTCTCGATCGACCAGAAGTCCAGTGTGAATGTGAGATTCTCGACAGGTTCGATCACAACACCGATCGAGGTATTTATGGACTCCTCGGGCACGAGTGATTTGCTGCCCGTCGCTTGTCGTTGGATGCCGTAGGTGCAGTCGGAATAAGTATCCGGATCCACCGTGCCCTGCTCCACACCGTAAAAGCAGCCCCAATCATTCAGCGTATTTGAACGCGCGACAAACTCCTCGTTGATCGTGATGAGGTTAGGCGCCCGGAATGCCTCGGACCACGAACCTCGGAAGAGCAGTTGCTCGACGGGTCGCCAGCCAAACGCCACCTTGCCGACCGTCGTGCTGCCGATGTCGTCAAAGTCCTCGTATCGCAAGGCCAGCTGTACATCAAGCGTGTCGAATATCGGTAGCTGCAACTCGGTGAACAGCGAATTCGTCGTTCGCTCGCCCTTGCCATCAGGCGTTGGGCTCGAGCGGACGACATCCGACGTCAGCGGGTAAGTATCGCCCTCGAAATCACCCTCTACATCAAAGACGCCATCCAGATCCGGATCGCGCATGAACCTGATCGTTCCGTCGAGGCGTGGATCGCGATCGTCATCGTAGGTCTCGCGACGGTATTCAAAGCCGACGAGGAACGCGGCAGGCCCTGCCGGCATCTCGAACAGTTCCGGGTTCGAGAACTTGGCATCGAACATCGACAGCGTGCTCTCGCCATTGCGATAGACGTCGATCAACGCACGCTCGATATTCGTGTCAACGCCGGCACTGAACGGGTTGTAAGCGGCCGGCGTCGGATCGAACAACGCTTCGGTGATCAATGTGTTTGACAGCCGATTGTGCGTGGTCTCATCGCGCGTCGCCTCTGACCAGGTCACGGCCGATTCCCAGTCCCAGTCGCCGGCAGTCCCGCGCAGACCAGCCACTACGCGCATTGCTTCGCCGTCATTGTCGGTAATACGCGGGTATTCGTCGAAGCGGTACAGGTCCATCCTCAGCTCATAGCCTTCGTCGGGCACGTCCGCGTAGATTTCCCCGGTCGGGTCCGGCAGGCGATTTGGCGAGCCGACTGGGCCGAACGGATTGTAATAATTCGAGGCACCCACCCGGAGTGGGACTGAGCTCAGATCGATAGTTGCATCGTTAAGCCGATTGGTCGTCGAATCGTAATAATAGAAATCGCCGAACAACTCGAGACCCGAATCCATTTCATGATTGACATAGCCGTACACCGTGGTCCGCTCGAGCTCAGAAAGAAGGTCCCGACCCGCGCCGTCGCCGTTGATGTTGTAGCGAATCGTTCCCTGCCCGTCCTCATGCAGGCAATTGCCATTTTGGAGGTCGTACACAGCAGCAACGGCATCTGGATCCGTATTTGTACAGCGTGAATCGCCGATGGGATAAAGCTCGAATTCGCCAGAGCCATCGACCACTTCGGTCGTGCGCAGGCTGTGGCTGCTGCCGACGCTTGAGACGATATCAAACTGGCCCCAAAACGAATTCGAGCTGTCGTTCCGGAACTGTGTGTCGGTTGCCCAGGGCGAGTCTTCAGGGAATCGCCAGCGGAAATCCGAATTCGCCCAGCGCTCATCGTCACGCGAGTTCACACGATCGCGCTGATAGTGCCGGGCGAAAACGCCGACATGTGTCGCACCACCATTGAAGCTGTCGCCCCACTCCACTGACAGGGCCTCATCGTTGCGTGGAAGATTATCGAAGTCGCTGTAGCGGGCTCGAATGGTGAAACCTTCAAAATCGTCCTTCAGCACCGTGTTGAGAACACCGGCTACGGCATCTGCGCCGTAAATTGCCGAAGCGCCGTCGCGCAGCACTTCGACGCGCGCTACGCCATAAACGGGAAGGTGATTCGAGTTAACCGAATTCACGGGGACGAAGCTGCCGCCGACTTCCTCGGACTGATAGGTTGCCATATTGACGAGGCGCCGACCGTTCAGCAGCACAAGCGTGTTGCCCGTACCGAGATTGCGCATGTTAATTGCACCGACGTCGCCGCGCGCTGCGTTCACGCCGCCAGCCGTATCCGTCTCACTAAAGAAGTTCTGGCCCATCTCGGGGATCAGGTCGAGCAACTCATCGCCCGACTCGACGCCGAGGAGCTCGATGTCTTCATAACTGATGACCGACACAGCCAGGGCATCGGAAATTCTCGCGCCCTTGATTTGCGTGCCGGTGACGGTGATTTCGTCCATCGCTTCGTCATCGTCTTCCGCCTGTGCCAAGGCGTTACCGGATCCGAGCACAAACAATATTGCGCCCGCTGCGACTGTCCACGGACGATTATGGCTACGCAGCCATTGCTGTAAATTCCTCATCATCTTCCCCCTCTCACGAGTCTTCTTATCGCTTTCCGCGAATTTATCTAACGCTAGCAACCCACACAAAACCTAGCCAATAGCATCGTTGCCTAAACCCATAACCCTTGTCTATAGGTGCGAACCGAACTGTACGTGTGTTGCGAATACGGCGTCCGATGCCACATCGGCGCCATCCAGCCATGGCGTATGCCACTCGATCCAGGCCAGGTCGTCGAGCTGCACCATCGTACCATCGCGTCGCCCCGAATCATCACGGACATCAATCAGCAATCGCACCGAACGCGTAGCTACACGCGGTTGGTCGAAATCAAATGAGAAATCACGCCAGCCGCTTTTGGATATCCGCAGCCCACCAACCACCGTTGTCGGACCGCCTTCCAGCGCGTCATCCAGTTCGTCGTCCATGCGACGCCGCTGCAACAGGAAGCGTACGGTCGCGGGGCCGTCCGTGTAAATCCGCCCACGTACTGTGGTGGGGTTTGAGGGCGAAAATATTCGCTCGAACACCTTCATGCCGGCCCGTGTTGTATCACTGCCGTGCGCCGCAATTCTCATGGTGCGGGACTCGCCATCGACGATCGAGATGCGTTCCTCCTGAATCCACGTGCGGTCATGGGTGCGATAAAGGCCGGAGTACTCGAAATCGCCACGCCGCAGGATGTCGGTGCCGAGGCGGTAGGAATGTCCGGCTACTCTGAACGCCGCGGGAGCCAGGGGCGTCAGGCCCAGGTTGTTCAGGTGCACGGGCATATTTCCGGGCTGCACAGAACCCAGGTCCACGGTTTGTGCATTTTCGGCAGCACAGCTCTCGATAAGCGCATGCGCGCCATTGGGACGCAAACAGGTATCGAACGGTCGGGACAGTCGTGCGAGTCGATGCAAGACTGAATATCGGAAATTTCCGGTTGCCGGTGTCGGCACGTAACCATTGATGTTCATCGGCACGACTTCGGCGCGGTGCAGGGTGTCACCGTCCATCCACACGTAAAGCAGCATGCCGAGCTGAGTCGTGTAATGGTATTGATCGAACAGGAAGTTGCCGAGCGAGTAAGCGATGAGCCGGTTCCGGTAGACCTCAAAACCTTGCAGGACATGTGCATGGTGGCCGATCGCAAGGTCGGCACCACGATCAACGGCCGATCTGAGTCGCATGCGTTCACTCATCGCGGGCGCCTCGGAATACTCCAGCCCGCTGTGATACTGCAGCACCGATACCGTCGAGCCTGGAATCTTCAGCAAGTCCTCGTCAAACACGATGCTGCCGCCAAGTGCGGCACCGCCTTTGTTCCCGTGCGCGGCCTGGGTCGGCGAAAACAAGCCGGCCCAGCCGACATAACTCAGAAACCCGAACGGCTGGTCACTTAGCTGTGTGATATACGGCCGCCGCGCCTCAGCTTCATCGAATCCCGCACCGGAGTATCCGAGTTGCGCTGCATCAAGTGCCTTGACTGTTGAGACCAGCCCTTTGTCCTGATAATCCCAGGTATGGTTGTTGCCGAGTGCGGCGTAGTCAAAACCGGCCCAGCGTAAGATCTCTGTTAGCTCGGTTGGCGAGTAAAACGTTACCGACTTCGGCAGTCGATTCTTGAGTTCGACCGACGAAAGCTGTGTCTCGAGGTTGACCGACGCAAAGTCAGCCAATTCGATGTATGGCCTAATGGGCTCCAGAAGCTCCTTGCCATCAGCAACGATGTGCTCACGTCTGACAAGGACGGGTTCGCCAGCGCGCGGCTCGAAATAACGGCGCGCCAACATCGTGTCGCCGGCGAAGACCAGCAGGCGGCGCTGTGGCGCCTTGCGAACCAGTTCGATGTCAGCAATCTGGTTCTTACCATTGGCAAAATCGGAGCGATGGAATGTGTGTACAACACGGTAAAAACCTGGCGCGCTCATGTCGATCAACAGCGGTTCCGCCGAATCAACGGCAAACTGATACTCACCGTTTTCATCCACGTTCGCCGCCTGCGCATTGATCAATACGGCGGCATCAGAAATCGGTGCTTGCGACTCGTCAACGATGCGGCCAGTGACGATTAGCTGATCGAACGCCGATTGAGCAGCCACAGTCGTGAACGCCACGCCCAGGGACACGAGAACCAGTAGCTTCATGGCGACATGATGCCATTGCCGGCCTGGGCCTGGAATTCGATTCATACTCAAGTCCATAGCCTCAGGTTATACTAGCGCCTTGGGGGAGCAATGCGACTGCGCCAGATCGAAGTCTTTCATGCAATCTATACCAGCGGTTCAATGACCAACGCCGCTGCGAAACTCAGCGTTTCGCAACCTTCGGTTTCCAAGGTGCTTGCCCACGCAGAACAGCAACTTGGCTATCGGCTCTTCGACCGCGTTAAGGGAAAGTTGATTCCAACGCCCGAAGCGCATCAGTTATTCAAGCACGTTGCCGATGTTTATCATGACGTCGATCGCCTGCGCCACGTTGCGGCGAACCTCAAGGCGGCCAATGCCGGGCGGATACGTGTTGCGAGCACGCCAGCGTTTGGTCTCGAGGTGTTGCCAAAGGCGGTTGCGTCCTTTCGGGATACAAATGAAGACACGGTGTTCGAGATCGAAACATTGCACCTGGACGAACTCACTGATGCACTGCTGGAGTCGCGCATCGATGTCGGCCTGGCATTCGACCCGGCTCCCAATCCGGGCATCGAAGAACAGAAACTCGCTTCGGCGCGTTTTGTTGTCCTTGCACACGATGAGGCAACATTCGATGGTCGATCGACACTTTCGATTGATGACCTCGGCGGACACCCATTCATCGGCATGAACAGTCGTGGCCCACTCGGCCGTGCGTTATCGGCCTACATCGCCTCAAGCGATGCTGAACTCGATGTTGTCGCCTGGTCCGAGACATACCATGTCGCCAAGGTGCTGGTTGCGTGCGGCGCCGGTGTGACGATCGTTGATGAAATTACTGCGCGATCGGCAGTCGCAGGCGATGTCGTCATGCTGGCACTGGAACCACCGCTTGAGTTCGATATCAAGGCACTGCATCTCGGTGATGCACCCTTGTCGATCAGCGCAAAGAGATTTATCAAGCACCTGGCCGCCATCATCAAGGACTTTCTGGCCAACCCAAACTGACTCCATAGCCCGGGGTTATAGGTGCACGAACAATGATCATTTGAGACGCCATTGTCGCGCTCAGTAGTATCGATTGCGTTCATCACAAGGGATTGCGCATGCACGTCATCGTTCTCGGTGCAGGTGTCGTCGGTGTTACCACCGCCTATTACCTGTCACAGCAAGGTTGCCGCGTCACGGTTATCGACCGCGCACCCGACGTTGGGGACGAGGCGAGCTTCGCGAATGGGGGCCAACTTTCTTACAGCTTTACCGATGCGCTCGCCAGACCCCAATTCGTCGCAAAAATTCCGCAGTTGTTGCTTGGCCAGGATCCCGGCATACAGGTTCACCTCGAACCAGGACTATTCGCGTGGGGATTGCGATTCCTGGGGCAGTGCACTTCAAGGCGAGCGAGAGAAAACACGGTCGCCGTTCTGAACACAGCGATGCGATCCGCCGAACTGATGGACGACCTGCGCGAAAGTGTGCCGTTCGGATTCTCACACCGGAAAGCCGGCAAGCTTGTTTTGCTTAGCGGTCCTTCAGAACTCAGGGCAGCGGAGGCAAATAGCGAACTAAAAAACCGGCACGGATGCAATACGCAAATCCTGTCACGAGTAGAGGCAATCGAGATCGAGCCCGCAATCGAAAAGATGAGCGCGGACTTTGTCGCTGCCATCTATTCGCAAAACGATGAAGTTGCGGACTCACAGACGTTTACTTCAGGGCTTCGCGATTGGCTCCAGGAATCGGGAAAGGTGAGCTTCCGCCTGGCTGCCACGGTACAGGATATCGTGTTGGACAAGGAACGGGCGACGGCCGTCTCAGTGGATAGTGAAACACTGGATGCTGACGCCATCGTTGTCTGCATGGGTGCCTGGAGTAACGGCCTGCTGCGTTCGGTCGGGGTCGATCCGCAGGTCTATCCGGTCCGCGGCTACAGCATCACATTACCGGCTGGTGTTGCCGCACCGTCTGTCAGCATCACTGCCCTCAAGCATCGCATGGTGTTCAGTCGCATCAATGGTTTCATGCGAATCGCAGGCTTTGCAGACTTCACCGGTTTTAATACAAGCGCCGATTCTCAGCGCTGCCGGTTCTTACTTGAACTTGCGCAACAGCTTGCACCGAATGCGGCTGACTACTCGGTTAGCGATGCGCATTACTGGGGCGGATTTCGGCCGATGACACCAAACGGCAGGCCGCGCGTGGGCCCAACAGGCATTCGCGGCCTGTTTATGAACACGGGACATGGGATGCTTGGCTGGACGCTGGCGTGTGCGTCGGGGCATGACGCGGCGCTGGCTGTCGCCCAATCAAAGTAAAACAACTCCTGCATTGTTCTATTCGATTCGGATCCTTGCGGTATCCCCGCGTTTGCCTTCGATGATCATCTGCATTAGGACTGGCCTTGTAATATAATCGCCCGCCTTCACCCGGGCCCTGTGTCCGGGCACACAAAACATCTTTGCCTCCGGAGAAACCTTTGAGTCGCGACCAGAAATTCTTCGATATGCCTTCCCTCGTGATCGTCATCCTTGCCGCGTTTGCACTCGCGATCCTCGTCCTCGTGTTGAAGATGTCCGACCTGACACAGGGTGTGTATACAAGAGACGCCGCGGAATACGAGGCGGCCGTCGCAGAACGCATTCGTCCGTTTGGCGACGTGTACCTACCTGGCGAGGAGCTGTCTGCCGCTGCCCCGACTGTCGAAACAGCTGTTGAGCCGGAACCTGTTGCAACAGTCATGACCGGCCCACAGGTTTACAACGCTGCGTGCAATGTCTGCCATGGCAATGGGGTCGGTGGTGCACCGATCGTCGGCGATATCGAAGCCTGGGCACCGCGCATTGCTATGGGCATGGATGTCCTCAACGATCACGCCATCAATGGCTTTTCGGGCGAGGCTCCAACGCCGATGCTGCCGAAAGGTGGCCGTGTCGACCTGTCAGACCAGGAAGTTTACGATGCCGTCGCTTACATGGTCAGCGAGTCGCAATGATCTATCGCGGCTGAAGCCGCTCCCACAAGCGCACCTTTTACGGGCGCTTTCGGTCCAGCTGCCGTAACGACAACGCCTCCGCAATATGCGGGGCGGCGATATCTTCCCTGGAAGCCAGATCGGCGATCGTACGCGCAACGCGTAAGACGCGTTGATAGGCTCGCGCCGACAGATTGAATTGATCCATGGCGGCTTCGAGAAGCGACAGTCCGTCACTTCTCAGCGAACAATGACTCTCGATCAATTTTCCTTCGAGACGGGCGTTGCAGACGCCGTGCCGATTCTCTTGTCTTGATCGGGCTTTCACCACTCGTTCGACCACGTCCGAACTTGACTCGCCCACTTCTGCACCTGTGCGCAAAAGTTCTTTTGGCGGACGTCCAACTTCGATTTGCAGATCAATGCGATCCAGCAACGGGCCTGATATTTTTCCGCGATAGCGTGCAACCTTGTCGGCACTGCAACAGCAGTTCCCGCTTTCATCTCCGAGGTATCCGCACGGGCACGGGTTCATCGCACATACGAGTTGCACATCGGCCGGGAATTCCGCCTGTCGCATCGCACGGGAAATGGTGATTGACCCCGTCTCCAGCGGCTCGCGCAATACTTCCAGAACGTTTCGGTTGAACTCAGTCAATTCGTCCAGGAACAGGACACCATTGTGGGCCCTGGAGATTTCTCCGGGCCGTGGTCCGGGACCACCTCCCACAATCGCGGGAGCCGACGCCGTGTGATGGGGCGATCGAAAGGGGCGCCTGCGCCAGCGCTTCAGGTCCAGAGGCACGCCGAGCACAGAATCAATGGCGGCTGTTTCAAGAGCTTCTGCTTCGGACATGGCCGGAAGGATTCCCGGCAAGCGGCGCGCCAACATACTCTTGCCCGTCCCCGGCGGGCCGACGAACAGAATGTTGTGCCCGCCTGCTGCCGCAATCTCCAGCGCGCGCTTCGCATGGCGCTGGCCCTTGACCTCCGACAAGTCCGACTCTGTAGTGACCGCGACATCAGGCCTGGCCTTGGTGAGCGGCTGCAGGCTGCAGTCGCCAGTGAGATGGGCCGTAACTTCCAGCAAAGTAGTCGCAACGCGAGCTTCAACGTCAGCAAGTGCTGCTTCGGCTTTATTGGCGGCCGGCACCAGAATACTACGCCCCGCTGCTGCTGCTTTCAGGGCCGCCGGAAGAACGCCTGGTACGCCGCGAATGTCGCCATTCAAGGCGAGCTCACCGTACACCTCCGCGTCGCGGAGTGGTTCTACCGGAACCTGCTTTCCGGCAACGAGGACACCCAGGGCGATTGCCAGGTCGAAGCGGCCTCCTGTCTTAGGCATATCGGCCGGAGCCAGGCTCACGGTGATGCGCTCCTGCGGAAACTTGAAGTTCGAACTGATGAGTGCGCTGCGGACGCGGTCCTTGCTTTCGCGAACGGCGGTCTCGGGCATGCCAACAATTGAGAAAGACGGCAATCCGCCCGACAGAAAGACTTCTATCGTTACAGGCGGGGCATCAGTGCCAAGCTGCGCCCGGCTCTGCAGGATTGCGAGACTCACTTCGGCCCTCCTTGGCCATTGATTCGTCAAGAATCTGTGGGAGCGACTTCAGTCGCGATCGCCCGCAAGTCTTGATCCCGCTTGACGGGAGCGGACCCCTACGAATTCTTCTCGTATTCCTCGAGACGTGCTTCAAGCGCCTCGAGCTTCTCTCGCGTGCGCGCCAGCACAGCTTCCTGTACCTCGAACTCCTCGCGAGTGACGAGATCGAGCTTGCCGAGCCCGGACTGCAACACTGACCGAAAGTTGCTTTCGAGATCCCTGCGCACAGAGCGCAGCCCTTCCGGCACCGCCTCAGCGAGTTTTCTCGCGAGATCTTCTATTGACTTGTCGCTCATAGCTGCTTGATACCGCAGCCTGCTCGAAAACGCCAGCTGCATTTAAGGTCGTCCCGACCAGATTTCCTGGCCTCGAAGCTTATCCCGAGTTCACATCTGCAGAGTAAATGCACCTGGCCCGCGGATTTGTCATAACGTCGAATCCGTGGGCCGCACCGGCGGGGCCCGGGACACGGGGAAACCCTTATACAGCAAGACCTTAGCGGGCCGAGAGGCCAGCGCTCTTTTTGGCATAAAGCTCGTCCGGGCACACAAAATTTCGTGTGACCGTGATCACAACATATGCCGCTCGAGCATGGTTTAATGCATTATTGTTCAATGCCCGTTGGGAAGAGTCTCGATGAATCACTATCGGCTGATACTTACAGTTGCGATGGCCGCCTTGATGGCCGGCGGGATGACTGTTGCCGGTGAGATCTACAAGTGGACCGACGATGACGGCGGCGTGCACTACGAAGACCGTCCGACGGGCGATGCACAGGTGGAGCGGCTCGATATGTTCTCGAGGAACACCGATAACTCAGTCGTGCAGGCTCGCCTCGATACGGACCGCAAAGCCAGAGAAGCTGCTCGCCAGGTCGCTTCCGAGGCTCCGCCCGAGATGACTAAGGCGGAAATTCGGGCTGAACAGGAAAGACGCCAGGAACAGTGCCAGATGTACCGCGACCGGCTTGAAGCGTTCCTGCGTTCGCAGCGTTTATACAAGGAAGACGACGCCGGCGAACGCCAATATCTCAGCGAGGACGAGGTAATGGCTGCCCGCTCAAGGGTCGAGGGACAGATTCAGGAATATTGCGGCTCATCGTAGTAGGAGCGCCCCGTACTATCAGTGCGTAGCGCCAATCAACTGGTGCAGTGGTCCGTACGGGACGGCGCGAGCAATAGCTGCGGTCGTCCGACCGCTTAAAGTTTGATCGCCCGCATAGCGGGCTCCAACAGGTACAATTCGCACTCTGATCCAATGGAGCGCCACGCTTGACTGCTGCACCGGATTCCAACAACAAGGAGACTCAGGCCTACCTGCCTGATTTCTGTGCCGCCGGTACCGTCTTTGTCGTCGTTTTGATCGCCGAGCTTGTGGCGATTCTGCTAACACTTGCTGCGCACGACACGCCTGGCCTGTTCCTGGTCGAGCTCGCGAGAAACTCACTTTTCATACTCTGGCTGGCCATTCTGAGTTCGGTAGTCATGTGCCTGTTTCGTGCCAAACTTGAGAGTGCCGGTAAGAGCCGCGCCTTTGTTCTGAGCTTCCTGGTCCTGGAATTGCTATGCCTGATTCTGGCGGAATTGTCATACCAGCTGTCATTGTTCTTCCCGGATTTCATTATGATTCACGATCCGCACTATCTCTTTATATTGCGTACCGTCGCGATCAGCTCGATCGTCATCGCACTTGCGATGCGCTACCTGTATATCTCGAGCGAATGGCGGCGCAGCATCGTACTCGAGGCCCAGGCCCGCATTAGCGCGTTGCAAGCGTTGATTCGGCCACACTTTCTCTTCAACAGCATGAACACGATTGCATCGCTGACACGCACTGATCCACAACAGGCTGAGGAGGCTGTCGAGGATCTGTCTGATCTGATGCGCGCCAACCTCGGCGGGTCCGGGGACCGCACTACGCTGAAATCTGAACTCGAAGTTGCGGCAATCTATCAGCGCATCGAGAAACTTCGTCTTGGCGATCGCCTTAGTGTTCGCTGGGATGTTGCCGACCTGCCAATGCGCGCCTTGATTCCAAGCCTGACGATCCAGCCGTTGCTCGAGAACGCGATCTATCACGGCATCGAGCTGCTGCCTGACGGCGGCGAAGTCAATGTGGCTGGCCGACGCGATGACAAGTTCCTCGAAATCACAATCTCGAATCCTGTGGCCGAAGGCGAGAAGCGCACAAAGGGCGGCAACCAGATGGCGCTCGCCAACATCCGGCAAAGATTCGAGTTGGCCTATGGCAGTCGCGCAACGGTTGAAGTCCAGGACAGCGGCCTGGCGTACGCGGTGATACTGCGTTTCCCGCATGACGAGAACATCGCGTGAAAGTGCTGATTGTTGACGATGAGAAGCCTGCTCGCGACCGGCTACGCACTTTGCTCGAGGACTCCGGCGCTCACGAGATTGTCGGCGAAGCAGCAAACGGCGAACAAACAATCGCAATGTCGACGAGCCTCAGCCCGGATATTGTGTTGCTCGACATACGCATGCCCGGCATCGACGGAATCGAAACCGCACACCACTTGAACGCATTGGATAGCCCTCCCGCCGTTGTTTTCACTACAGCCTATGATGAGTACGCAATAGACGCCTTTGACGCTCGAGCCATTGGCTACGTACTAAAACCGGTGCGTCGCGAGCGGCTTGAGCGGGCGTTGGAGCATGCGTCGCGGCTTACCGGACAGACGCTCAACGAACTCGCTGGTGATGCCCGAATCGAAAGTCGCCGCAACCATGTCTGCGCGCGCATACACGACGAGTTGCGGCTGATTCCCGTTGCCGAGATCAGTTTTTTCAACGCCGACCAGAAATACGTCTGCGTGCACCACTCGAACGGCGAAGATCTGATTGACGATTCATTGAAATCACTGGAGCAGGAATTTGCAGAACATTTTGTTCGCATCCATCGCGGCGCGCTGGTCGCGATCGACAGCATCAAAATGCTCGAGAAAACACCTGATGGCAAAACCCGTGTGGTGTTGCGCGGTGGCACGCAAGAAGACGACAATGACCCGAACGATGAACTGATCGTCAGCCGGAGACATCTGGCTACCGTTCGTCGCCGCCTGAAAGGAGGGTAAACCGTCTTGGAAATTCGTATTGCAACGCGCAAGAGCGCGCTCGCACTCTGGCAAGCCGAACATGTTGCCGACGATCTGCGTCGATTGCCCGATGTCGATTCGGTCAACCTCGTGCCGCTGTCAACGCGCGGTGACGAAATCCTCGACAAGAGCCTGCAAAAAATCGGCGGAAAGGGCCTTTTCATCAAGGAACTCGAAGTAGCGATGCAGGCCGGCATCGCCGATATCGCCGTACACTCCATGAAGGATGTGCCGGCTGACATGCCCGACGGCTTTTGCATCGCTGCCGTACTCGAACGCGCGAATCATGCTGACGCACTCGTCGGCCGGGAAGGTCGTGAACTGAAATCGATTCCCAACGGGGCGCGCATCGGCAGTTCCAGCCTGCGTCGCCAGGCGCAACTCAAACTCCTGCGCCCTGACCTTTCGATCGAGCCCCTGCGCGGCAATGTGAACACTCGACTTGCCAAACTCGAGAATGGTGACTTTGATGCGATTATTCTTGCGGCAGCGGGGCTCGAGCGTCTCGGCTTGCAGCACTACATCAGCCAGCAGTTTACACCCGAGGAAATGTTGCCGGCGGCAGCCCAAGGCGTAATAGGAATTGAATGTCTTGTGTCGAACAATGCACTGCGGTCGGTTCTTGACAATCTTAATCATGCGCCGACCGCGCAAACGACGCTCGCGGAGCGGGCCATCGCAAAAGTGCTACAAGCCAATTGTCAGTCACCGGTTGCGACGCACGCTGTTATTGATGGCGCGTCGATGACAGTTACCGCCCTTGTTGCCATGCCCGATGGCAGCCGGTCGATTCGCGACGTTGTCAGTGGCGCCGCCGATGACGCCGAAAAACTTGGTGAGCAACTTGCCAACCGCCTGCTTGAAAGCGGCGCCGGTGAGCTTCTCGCCGCAGTAGGTGCAGCTGATGGATGACAACGAACTCGCCGGCGTCGGCGTGCTCGTTTCCCGGCCCAGACACCAGGCCATCGAACTTGTCGCAGCCATCACGAGAATGGGTGGCTCCGTCGTCGAGCTTCCGGTTATCGAAATCGTCCCCCGGGCGAGCGATGCAATTGCAGACGATGTCAGCAATTTGCATGATCCCGACATTGCAGTTTTTGTCAGTGCGAATGGCGTAAGGCACGGGCTCGCCTACGCTGGTTCCGCGAAGATGGCCGCAGTCGGTCCCGCAACCGCCGCCGCGCTTGAATCTGCCGGTCACGGTGTCGACATCCGCTCTCCGGCGGGCTACGACAGCGAGCATTTGCTCGCCGAGTCAGCGCTCCAGGACGTCAGCGGAAAGGTCGTTAGGATTATTCGCGGCGATGGCGGTCGGGAACTGATCGCCGAAACATTGAGAAGTCGAGGCGCAACAGTCGAGTACCTGGCAGTGTACGATCGACAAAAGCCTGCTTACTCAGCGTCTGAAATGACTGAACTTGAGCAACAATGGCGCGCAGGTGCGGTCAAAGTAGTAACCGTCATGAGCGTCGAGTCGCTAACGAACCTCATCGCGATTCTGCCTGAATGGTGCAAAAACGAGCTTGAAAGTACGCCACTGGTGACGCCGGCCTCTCGTGTGATAAAAGAGGCGCTTAATCGATTCCCCGGCATCCCCACGACACTTGCACGAGGACCGCAAGCCAGCGATATGGTCGAAGCGATCTTGAACCGCAAGCAGACCTAACCGGACAACCCAGATGAGCAAGAAAGGCAAAAGGAAGGACACGGAGCTCCCGGACGCGGAGGAGTCTGTTGTCGAGGAGCCCGCATTAGAACCTGAGCCCGAACCGGAGCCCGAACCGGAGCCCGAGCCCGAAGCTGAGCCCGAACCGGAACCCGAGCCCGAACCGGAACCCGAGCCCGAAGCTGAACCCGAGCCCGAAGCTGAAAAATCGGAGAGAAAAGGATCCGGCGGCGTCGCCTGGCTCGCGCTTTTCCTGTCGCTTGGAACTTTGGCGTTGATCGGGTACATGGCGGTTCAGGACTGGCGCGCGCAGAGCGATGCGGAGCAAAGCGCGACCTCGCTTGCCGATCTCAGAAATCGCATCGCAACGTCCAGCGAGTCGCTGTCGAACCTTGATCGTGGCCTGGCAGACCTCGCGGCAGCCGATGCACAGGCAGCGTCAGAGCTCGAACTGCTGCAGAAGGATCTCGACAACCGAATTCAATTACTCGACTCGTTGCCGTCACGCATGTCGAATCTCGAGAGCTCGCTGTCGACTCTGCAAGGCGTATCTACGGGCGCACGTGACACCTGGTTACTTGCGGAAGCGGAGTACTACATGCAGATCGCAAATGCGCAATTGCAGCTGGCCGGCAATCCGCACCTTGCCACGCTCGCACTCGGCATGGCGGATGAGCGTATTGTGCAACTCGCCAATCCTGCGCTAACCGACGTACGTCGTGCGTTGGCCGACGAGCTTGCCGCGCTCGACGGCATGGAGAAGCCGGATATTGAAGGTGTAACACTGACACTTGCGAGCCTGGCTCGGGTTGTCGATTCGCTGCCACTTCGGCAAATCACCGAAGCACAAGCGCATGACGAATCTGATGTCGATGCTGAGTTGAGCGGCGTCGACAGAGCCTGGGCTTCAGTCAAGGGCGCCGTGTCGGGTCTTGTCAAAGTCAGCGGACCCGAAACAACAGCGATACCGCTAATGACGCCCGAGGCAGTTTACTTTCTGCGTACAAACCTGACCCTGCAGCTGCAGGCTGCACGATTGGCTTTGCTGCGTGGTGAGCAGGCAGTGTTCCAGCAGAGTCTCGATGACGCCGCAACCTGGCTCGAGCTGTATTTCGACATTGATAGCGCACAAGTCGCGAGCGCCTTGCAGACGATCGTGGAAATTCGTGGCGACATGTTTTCGGTAACGTCACCTGATATTTCCAATTCGCTGCGACTACTACGGCAATTCAAGACGATCGCAGAGCCCGCGCAATGAAATTTGGCGCGCTTGTAATCATCGCGCTGATCCTCAGTGCTATCGCTGCGCATTTCTTGCTCGGCGATCCGGGTTATGTCGCCATCAATTTCCGCGGCTACCTGATCGAAATGTCTGTCCCCGTGCTTGTCGGATTTGCGGTGCTACTTGTCATTACTGTCTGGCTTGTTCGCCGGCTTGTGCAGGCGCCGCGCCGGCTGGGTGAGGCGGCAGGCCGTTATCGTGCGGGACGCGCCGGTCAAAAACTGACTCGCGGCATGATCGAAGTAGCCGAAGGGAACTTCGCTCGTGGTGAAAAACTCCTCGCGAGAGCAGCGGGCACAAGCGATGCGCCGCTCTTCAACTACCTGCAGGCAGCGCGTGCGGCGCATCTGCAGGGCAAGGATGAGCGCCGCGATGAATGGCTGAAACTCGCCTATGAGCATACGCCCGAGGCGGCGAACGCGGTGCTATTGACTCAGGCAGAATTGCAACTCGACCGTGAACAATATGAGCAGGCGTTGGCAACATTACGTCGTTTGGAGGAAAACTCGCGAGATCACAGTCACGCGCTCGCCCTTCTTGGCCGCCTGTACTTCCGGCTTCAGGACTGGACCCAACTCGCTAACATACTGCCACGCTTGCACAAGCAGGGCCGCGTCAAACAGGACACGCTGGACGAGTGGACGATCCGCGTTCACAGCGAAAAATTCAAGCGTGCAGCGGATGGCGAAAGCGTCATTGCTGAGTGGAAGAAAGTAGCGAAACAGCTCCGGGACAATATGACATTGCTTGATGCGTATTACATGAACCTGATGCGGACAGGTCAACACGAGAAGGCAGAAAAGGACCTCGCCGCGGCGTTGAAGGCGGAATGGCGGGGCCCACTGGTGCGGCTATTTGGCCTCGTCGAAGGACCGGACCCCAGCAAGCAACTAAAACGCGCTGAAGGCTGGCTTACGAAACACGGCGACGATGCGGACTTATTGCTCGCAGCGGCACGTCTTTGCCTTCGAAATGAGCTATGGGGCAAAGCTCGCAGTTATCTCGAGACTGTCATCAGCCTGCGGCCAACACCCGAAGCTTACCAGGAGTATGGGCGTCTGTTGACGCAGCTCGGCGAGACGGATTCGGCAACCGACGCCTATCGTGCGGGGCTTGGCATGGTAGCCGAGAGCCCGTTGCCGGCCATTCCGCATCTCGTTCCGGACAAGGAATGACCTGGTCAACGCTGGTCGTCGGCACGGGCTATGTCGGTCAACGATTCCTGGCACAGCAATCTGCCAAAACCGTCACCGGCCTGAGTCGCTCTTCGAGCTCGCCGTCACAACAGATCAAGACCTTTGACCTGGATGCGGGCGGCCAACTACCGGTGACTTTGCCGGACCAATACGGTGTCTTGTATACCGTGCCACCGTCTCCCGAGTTCGAATCTGACGTCCGGCTTGAACGTTTACTGGAAGCGCTGTCGCCTGCACCGAAACGATTTGTCTATATCAGCACAACCGGGGTCTACGGCAATCGGGATGGCGCAGACGTGGATGAACTTACGCCCCCAAATCCGCAGACGGGCCGGGCCAGGCGTCGAGTTTCTGCTGAGGACTCAGTTCAGGCGTGGGGCGATCAGTGCGGCTGCGCGATCACGATTCTTCGGGTTCCTGGCATATACGGTCCGGAACGACTCGGCATCGAGCGTATTCGCGAAGGCGCAGCCGTGATCGACGAATCAAACACGGGCCCGGGCAATCGCATTCACGTAGACGATCTCGTGACGTGCTGCGTCGCGGCACTGTCGAACGACGTCCCTGCCGGCATCTATAACGTTGGCGATGGAGATATGCGTACGTCGACCTGGTTCACGCAAGCCGTGGCGCGCCAGTGCAAGCTGGAGCCGCCACCGACAATCAGTATGGAAGATGCGAAGCGCGAATTCTCGCCAATGCGATTATCGTTTCTGAAAGAGTCGCGAAGCGTCAACACACAAAAAATGCACGACGTGCTGGGCGTCAAGCTTCGATACCCGAATCCGGAGGACGGCATCCGCGCCAGCATAGCCGAAGAGAAAGTGTAACCTTACCGTCGCATCCGGGATGTTTCTCGCCGGAAGTAAAGCGCAGCGCAGCGAGCCATGCAGGCGAGAAATCTCCGGGTTGCGACGGTAAATGCTGCGCAGCTATGCAGGTGAGAAATCTCCCACTCACCGCCGTCCAAGCTAGGGTTGGCTGCGTACGCTTCGCAACCATGCGGTCACCGGATCCCAGTCGTCCCAGTCCGGCCAGGCGAGATACTCGGGCAACTCAAAAATACCAAGGCCACGCGTGTATGCACGCACGTAGTTCTGAGCTTCGCGCAGTGCCGCGATGTACGGCACCCTTGCCTTCGTCAGGTACTCATCGAGTTCGCCGAATATCAGCGTGTTGTCTCGCACGCGATTTGCCACGACTCCGATCTTCGCCTGCTTGTTCTGCACTTTGCCGACACCCTGCAGCTCTTTCAGAAATGTCGACGTTGCCTGCATATCGATAGTCGATGGCAAAACCGGCACGACAATCGTCTCTGCGTGCCTTACGAGGTCCGTTAACTCCTTGCCATGCGATCGGGCTGGAGCATCGCTAACAACAATGTCTGCATTGCGCGGGACGTGCCGAAGACCGTCTTCGAACGCGGCAACTCCAGCGATTCCTGGCCGGTTTTCGGGGCGACGATCGATCCAGTCGAGACTGGAGCGTTGTGGGTCGTAATCAGCAAGAGCAACACTTGCGCCCTCGTTGGCGAAATAGGATGCAATGTTGGTTGCGAGTGTGCTTTTTCCACAGCCACCCTTCGCATTCAATACCATTATGTGCCGCATGACCTCTCCTCAAGGGCGATGTTTTTCGAGTTTTATGTAAACTATACCGGCCGACATCAAATGTCCATCAGGTTGGTTTTCGTGTTCACGACACCGTTTTTTTCGACAATCTGCGCGCCATCCGGAGTATAAACTTCGCCCATGCAGCTCGCGTTCACGAAAATGCAGGGTGCCGGCAACCAGATTGTCGTTGTCGATCAGCGTGACGAAAACCTGCCGCCACCGTCGCCATCCGACTTGCGACGCCTCGGTGACGCCGCCACCGGGCCGGGATTCGATCAGTTGATGTGGGTCGGGCCTGCGCGGGATGAATCGGCCGCCGCAAGCTACCGCGTATTCAATGCCGACGGTTCTGAAGTGGAACAATGCGGCAACGGCGTCCGTTGTGTCGCCTGGATGCTGGCCAGGTCCAGCACAGAAAAGTCCTTCTCGCTGGAGAGTCCCGCCGGCCTTATCGAGGCAACCGTATTCGACGATGGCCAGGTTTCGGTCAACATGGGCTCGCCCGAGTTTGATCCGGCGCGGGTACCTTTCGTCGCTGAAGATCAGCTCGACTGCTATGACCTCGGGGTGTTTGGGCGCTCGCATGCAGTGTCAGTGCTGTCGATGGGCAATCCACACTGTGTACTTCTGGTCGACAGCATTGCTGTGGCCGATGTAGACAGACTAGGTCCGGCAATCGAGCAACATGAACGATTCCCGGCGGCAACCAACGTTGGCTTCATGTGCATCCTGGACCGGTCGAATATTGAGCTGCGTGTCCACGAGCGCGGCGTCGGCGAGACCCTCGCCTGCGGCACTGGCGCGTGTGCTGCGGTCGTTGCAGGCCAACGGCTTGGCCGACTCGACGAGGAAGTCGCCGTGCAACTGCCGGGCGGGCAACTCGTGGTAAGCTGGCACGGTGGCACAACGCCCGTATGGCTCACCGGCAATGCCGAACTGATTAGTGAAGGAATGATTGATCTATGAGCACACAACGCAAGCCGGAATTCATCGAAGAAGGGCTATCGGAGCGAGCCGTGCAGGACTTCCTCGAGGCGCATCCTGACTTTTTTGAGCGCCACAGTGCATTACTCGGTCAGCTCGAGCTACCTCACGGCGCGGGTGGCGCTGTCTCCCTGGTCGAGCGCCAGGTATCGATGCTCCGGCAGAAAGAACTCAAACTCCAGCGCCAGCTCAAGGAACTGATCGAAGTCGCTCGTGCGAACGATCTACTCTCGTCGAAAATCCACGAACTAACTCTGCAACTGCTCGCAGCTAATGACTTGCGAACGTGCGTGGCGGCTATCGAAGAGGCGATGCGCAGTGGTTTTGGTGCCGACCAGTCAATTCTCGTGCATTTTGGCGATCCGACCTTATTCGAGGATATCGATGTTGGCCGTTTCTTCCGCGTCGTCGATCGTGACGATGACGTGCTCGGGCCTTTCGATACTTTCCTGAAGGGCAATGGTCCGCGCTGTGGCCAGGTTCGCGACTCCCAGCGGGACTTCCTGTTTCAAAATGACGCCCAGGAGATTGGCTCCATGGCGCTCGTGCCGCTGGGCGACAAGGCCCGGATCGGCTTTCTCGCAATTGGCAGCGCCGATGGCGACCGCTTTCACCCAGGCATGAGCATCGATTTTCTGGCTCGCGTCGGCGATCTGATCGCGGGAGCCCTGAAGCGTTATTGAGTTAGGGGGGTCCGGCCGGTGGACGACATGGAGAGGGGCTGGATCGAGAAGTTTATACGCCACCTCGAAATCGAGCGACGGCTGTCCGCTCTGACCTGCAAGCATTATCGCCGCGACCTTGAGGCTCTGCTCGCTTATTGCGACGAGATCGGAGTCAAGCTTTGGAGCGATATTGACAGCGAACACATCCGCGCCTACTCCGCCGCCTGCTACCGGCGCGGCCTCGCTGCACGGAGTATTCAGCGGCGTCTGTCAGCCACGCGCACGTTCTTTCGCTACCTGCTGCGCGAAAAACACGTCAAGACCAATCCGGTGGTATCGGTATCCGCACCGAAGTCCGGCAAGCGCCTGCCCGGCAATCTGGATGCCGATCGCATGGCCCGCCTGCTCGACATTCCCGGCGACGAGCCGATCGTTAATCGCGATCGTGCCATCCTCGAACTCTTGTACTCTTCCGGACTGCGGCTTTCGGAACTCACCGACCTGGACTGTGGTGACGTCGATGTGCAGGACGCCACTGTGCGGGTGACCGGCAAGGGCAACAAAGATCGCATCGTGCCCGTGGGCAGGCATGCCCTGCGCGCGCTGGCTAAATGGGACAAGTCACGTGGGCAGTTCGCGCAAGCAAATGAGAAAGCGATGTTTGTCAGTAATCGCGGCACACGCCTGAGCCCACGCTCAGTCCAGGCGCGCGTTACTCACTGGGCCAAACGCCAGGGCATTGATTCGAAAGTGTACCCGCATCTCTTTCGGCATTCTTTCGCTACACACTTACTCGAGTCGAGCCATGATCTGCGTGGTGTCCAGGAACTGCTGGGCCATGCCAACATCTCGACGACTCAGGTTTATACTCACCTTGACTTCCAACATCTTGCCCAGATATACGACAAGACACATCCACGGGCGCGCAAGAAAAACAAATTGTAGGAGCGCGCTCCCGTCAAGCGGGATCGAGACATGCGCGCGATCGCGGCCATGGGCCGCTCCTACGGGCATCAACTGAGAAAAGGTACACCGCCATGGAACAATTTCGAGGGACGACCATTGTCTCAGTACGCCGTAATGGCAAGGTTGCCATCGCCGGCGACGGCCAGGTCAGCATGGGCAACACCGTCATGAAGGGTAATGCCCGCAAGGTTCGGCGACTGGCCGATGGCCGCGTGATTGCGGGCTTTGCTGGTGGTACGGCCGACGCGTTCACTTTGTTCGAGCTGTTCGAGAGCAAGCTCGAGCAATACGGCAACCTGACCCGCGCCGCTATCGAGCTTGCCAAAGACTGGCGCATGGACCGCCGCTTGCGGCGACTCGAGGCGCTGCTCTGCGTCGCTGACGAGGAGACCTCGTTCACCATATCGGGCAATGGCGACGTCATTGAACCGGAACATGACCTGATGGCGATCGGCTCCGGTGGGCCATTCGCACAGGCTGCTGCGCTCGCTCTCTTGCAAAATACCGATCTCGAGGCGAGAGAGATTGTCGAAAAAGCATTGAGTATTGCCGGCGATATCTGTGTCTATACGAACAAGAATATTGTCATCGAAGAGCTGCCGGCCAAATAACATGTCGCAAATGACCCCCAGAGAAATCGTCCAGGAACTGGACAAGCACATCGTCGGCCAGGATGAGGCCAAGCGCGCCGTAGCGATCGCATTGCGCAATCGCTGGCGTCGTGTGCAGGTCGATGAGCCGCTACGTAGCGAGATTACACCGAAGAACATTTTGATGATTGGCCCGACCGGCGTCGGCAAGACCGAGATATCGAGACGACTCGCACGACTCGCCAAAGCGCCATTCATCAAGATTGAGGCCACAAAGTTCACAGAGGTTGGCTACGTCGGCCGCGAAGTCGACAGCATTATTCGTGACCTCATGGATATCGCCGTCAAGATGATTCGTGAAGACGAGATGTCAAAGGTCCGACATCGTGCCGAGGACGCGGCTGAAGAACGGGTGCTCGATGCACTGCTGCCACGCCCATCGCAGAACATTGGGTTCACGGCCGATGCCGAGCCCGCGGCAGAAGGCAGTGGGACACGCCAGAAGTTTCGCAAGATGTTACGCGAAGGCAAACTCGACGACAGGGAAATCGAAGTCGACATCCAGGCGATGCCGGTCGGTGTTGAGATTATGGCGCCTCCGGGCATGGAAGAGATGACGAGCCAGCTGCAGGGAATGTTTCAGAATCTCGGCGGCAACCGTCGCACAACACGCAAGCTCAAGGTCAATGATGCGCTCAAACAGCTGACCGACGAGGAAGCCGCGAAGATGCTCGACGAAGAAGAGCTCAAGACGCGGGCACTCGAAGCAGTAGAACAACACGGTATTGTTTTTCTGGATGAACTTGACAAGGTTGCGAGTCGTTCCGGAGCGCAGGGCGCGGACGTATCCCGCGAAGGCGTGCAGCGAGACCTGTTACCTATCGTTGAGGGTTCGACGGTCAACACCAAGTACGGCATGGTGAAGACAGATCACATCCTGTTTATTGCATCGGGCGCATTCCACGTATCCAAACCTTCGGATCTGATACCGGAGCTGCAGGGTCGGTTTCCGATTCGCGTCGAACTCAAGTCGCTTACCACCGATGACTTCGTCAGAATTCTGACCGAGCCGGATGCCTCGCTGACATCGCAATACAATGCGTTGCTCGCAACCGAAGAGGTGGCAATAGAGTTTGCCGAGAGCGGTGTGCGACGCATTGCCGAGGTTGCCTTTCAGGTCAATGAGAACACTGAGAACATCGGTGCGCGGCGATTGCACACGGTAATGGAGCGCCTGCTTGAGACCGTGTCATTCGAGGCGTCGGACAAGAGCGGGACGCACGTACAGATTAACGCTGGCTACGTTGATGATCATTTGGCGGAGCTCGCAAAAGACGAGGATCTTAGCCGGTATATCCTCTGATGACGCCGACCGAGATACGACTGCGACAGAAATCCCGGCTTCTTGTTGTGTGTTTCGATGACGGCAGCGAATTCAGTTTTTCATTCGAGTACCTTCGTGTGCACTCTCCGAGTGCCGAAGTCGCTGGACATGGACCGGGGCAGGAGACACTGCAAACCGGCAAGGAAAACGTCACCATCACCTCGATCGATCCGGTAGGCCACTATGCTGTGCGACTCGTATTCGACGACGGCCACGATACGGGGCTGTACTCTTTTACCTATCTACATGAACTGGGCCGCAACATGGAGACAAACTGGCGGGCCTACCTCGACCGCCTCGCAACGGCAGGGTATGCTCGCGAAAAGCCCCACTAACAACAGATAATGAGCAAACCCGACACATCGGCCGAAACGACGCATTTCGGCTACAAGAGCGTGCCGGTCGACGACAAAGCCGACCACGTCAAAGGTGTGTTCGACTCTGTCGCATCCCGATACGACATCATGAACGACCTGATGTCGGCCGGACTGCATCGATTATGGAAGCGGCATACGATCGATCAGGCCGCAGCTCGCCCGGGCCATGCTGTACTCGATCTGGCAGGCGGCACCGGTGATCTCGCACTCAAATTCGCCCGGCAAGTCGGGCCCAGGGGCCATGTTGTTCTTGCCGATATCAACGCGGCCATGCTTGAACGGGGCCGGCAGAGACTGATTGATGCGGGTGTTGCAGGCAACCTGACGATTGCTCAGGTCAACGCCGAAAATCTGCCTTTTGAGGAAGCCTCATTCGATCGAATCACGATCGCATTCGGCCTCAGAAACGTCACCGACAAGGATGCCGCGCTGCGGTCGATGCATCGTGTATTGAAGCCCGGCGGCAAAGTGCTGATTCTCGAATTCTCTCAGCCAGGCAAGACACTCAAACCTGCCTACGACTTGTATTCTTTCAAAGTGCTGCCTCTGATCGGCAAGATCGTCACAAAAGACGAGGACAGTTATCAGTACCTGGCCGAGTCGATACGCATGCACCCCGACCAGGAAACCCTGCTGGGCATGATGAAGGACGCTGGCCTGGAGCGTTGTCGATACCAGAATCTTGCCGGCGGCATCGTCGCTCTGCATTTCGGTTACCGGATTTAGGTTAACTTCCAATGGATGCTCTTGAGACCCTGCTTCGACCTGTTGCGACCATTCTCAACCGCAATATCCAGGAGACGACACCCGCACGCGAGCTGTGCGAGCAGCTCGATGACAAGACTGTCGCCATACGCGTTCGTGATACGGCACTCGCGATGTATTTCGAGATCGACGACACAGTCATTTCCTTGACGACAAACCCCGAGGCAGAGCCGGATGTCGTCATTACCGGATCACTACTGACGCTGGCGCGTATGGCCGGCTCTTCCGGTGAAAGCGCTGCTCGTGACGGTTCACTCGAACTAACGGGTGACCCGGAGATGGCGCACGCTTTTCAGCAGCTGCTTGCCTTTGCGAAGCCGGACATCGAGGAAGAGCTTTCGGCGCTGATCGGCGACGCCGGGTCACATCGTGCAAGCGAAATCGTCAGAGGGGTTGGCAAATGGGCCAAGGGCGCGCGCAGCACATTGGGAGCAAATATTCGCGAATACCTGCAGGAGGAAAGCGGTGACCTGCCAAGTCGCTACGAGGTAGAGCGGTTCACGCAGCAGGTAAATTCACTGCGCGACGATGTGGCCCGTCTAGAGGCGCGGCTCAACAAATTCGACAGCGGAATGTGACGATGCAGCGGCGGCGCACATTCAAACGAATCCTCGGTATTCAACGCGTACTCGTAAGATACGGGCTCGACGATATCATCACCGAAACGCACCTGCTGCGGCCACTTCGCTTCTTTTTCTATATGCTGCCGCGGCGCCGTGACACCTCGGCGCCGCTCGGTGAGCGCATCCGTCTCGCTCTCGAGGAGCTTGGCCCGATCTTCGTAAAGTTCGGACAGGCGATTTCGACGCGGCGCGACTTGCTTCCGCCTGACATCGCCGACGAACTCGCGAAGTTGCAGGACATGGTGCCGCCGTTTCCAGCGGAAGAGGCGATAGAGATTCTCAATGGCGCGTATGGCGAACCCGTCGAGAAGGTCTTCAAGCGTTTCGACGTAGAGCCGTTTGCGGCGGCGTCGATTGCCCAGGTGCACACCGCCCAGTTGAAATCCGGTGCCGAAGTCATCGTCAAGCTGTTACGGCCTGGCGTGCAGGAGCAGATCGAGCGAGACATTGACGTATTACGGATGGTCGCGGGCCTCGCTGATCGTTATTGGGAGCACGGCAAGCGCCTGCGGCCCCTTGAGGTTGTCGCTGAGTACGAACAAACGGTTATCGACGAGCTCGACCTGATGCGTGAAGCCGCCAACACAGCGCAGCTCAAACGCAACTTTTCAGGGTCGGACATGCTCTATGTTCCCGACATCTATTGGGACTACTGCCGCCCTGAAGTTATGGTGCAAGAACGCATTTACGGCATTCCGATCAGCGATATGGACGCGCTGCGCGCCGCCGGCACCAATATCAAGGCGCTCGCCGAAAACGGTGTTGAGATCTTCTTCACGCAAGTGTTTCGCCACAATTTTTTTCATGCGGATATGCACCCGGGGAATATTTTTGTCATTGTGACGGATCCGGACAAGCCCAAATATGCGGCAGTTGACTTCGGCATCGTCGGTACGCTCAGTCCCGAAGACCAGAAATATCTGGCAAGCAACTTCCTGGCCTTCTTCGATCGTGATTATCACCGCATCGCCAAACTGCACATCGACTCAGGCTGGGTGCCCGAGGGCACACGAATCGACCAGCTTGAAATGGCCGTAAGGACGGTTTGCGAGCCGATATTCAATAAACCACTCTCCGAAATCTCCTTCGCGCAAGTCTTGATGCGCCTGTTCCGTGTCGCACAGCGATTCAATGTGGAAATCCAGCCGCAGATGATTCTTCTGCACAAGACGCTTTTTAATATCGAAGGACTCGGCCGCGAGTTGTATCCACAACTGGATCTTTGGAAGACAGCACACCCGGTGCTCAAGCAATGGATGAATGAGCAGGTCGGGGCAAGAGCCATGCTCGACGATTTGCGTGAGAATCTGCCACTGCTACGTGAGGCCTTGCGCGAGTTGCCCGTTATTCTGAAGAACCTCGCGACGCTGCTCAGCGATTCAGGCAGTGGTAAATAAAGAGTGGCCTCGTGATTCTGCCGCATGTCGCTAGATTCCTGCTCTGGCTGGGCGGCTGGACGGCCGTCGGACAGGCGCCTGACATACGAAAAGCCGTGCTGATCGCGGCACCGCACACGTCCAACTGGGACGGCTTCTGGGCGATCGTGTACAAGCTGCACATCGGGATCGACATCAGCTGGTTCGTCAAGGATTCAATGTTCTGGTTTCCCATGAGTGTGTTGCTGCGGTCGTTCGGTGGGATCCCGATCGACCGCAAGCGCGCCGGTTCTGCGGTCAACGAAGCGATTCTTGCTTTCGACGAAAATGAGTACTTCTATTTTGGACTGGCTCCGGAAGGGACGCGCAGCAAGACGCCCGGATGGAAGAGCGGCTTCTATCGGATCGCCGAGGGGGCCAACGTGCCCATCGTGTTCGGCTTCCTGGACTACCGCAATAAGCGACTTGGCCTCGGACCGGTGATGACCCTGACCGGAGACAAAGATGTCGATATGGCCATCTGCCGATCGTACTATTCGTCGATTGGCGGGCGCTGGCCCGAGAAAGCGAGCCCGATCGAGCTTGCGCACTAGAGCCGTCGATGGCGCCAATGCACAAGCAATCGCGACCGCATCGTCCGATCCGCAGCTTTGTTCGTCGCGCCGGCCGCCTGACGCCGTCGCAGCAACGGGCGCTTGATGAGCTTTGGCCGGTTTATGGGCTTGACCCTGAGTCGTGTCAGCTTGAGTTCGAGGAGGTTTTCGCCAGACAAGCGCCTGTAGTTCTGGAAATCGGCTTCGGCAATGGCGAGACACTCGTCAAGCAAGCGAGCGAGAATTCCGACAATGACTATTTGGGCATCGAAGTGCATGACCCTGGCATCGGGCATTGCCTGATCACGGCAAGGGAGGCCGGTGTCATAAACCTCAGGCTAATCGCGAATGATGCAATCGAGGTACTTCAGCAACTCATTCCGCCGGCTTCGCTGCAGCGGATCAACCTTTACTTTCCAGATCCCTGGCCAAAGAAGCGCCATCACAAACGCCGTATTGTACAACCGTCGTTTCTCGCACTCTGCGCGGATTGCCTGGAGGCGAACGGTGCATTGCACGTCGCGACCGACTGGGCGAATTACGCCGAACACATCGACGCGGCAGTGGCTAACACCGAACTGTTTACTTGCGTCAAACGACGCGAACATGGCGGTGATGATCCGCTGGACCGCCCAATGACGAAGTTTGAACGCCGTGGCCTGAAGAAGGGGCACCGAATTTGGGACTGGCGCTTCGAAAAGACCGCCTGACCCCGGGCCCAGCTTGCATTTCCGAGCGCTTGACCTATATCTGGAGGAGAGTATTCTTTTCGTGAGGATTCAGGACAAACGACATGGCAATCGCCTACCCGACAATCGGTCAATGGTTTCGTCGCCCAAGCGGCACGTTGCTCGAAGTCGTTGCGGTCGATGAGCAAGACAACACTGTCGAGTTTCAGCTTTTTGACGGAACAATCGGCGAAGTCGAGCTTGAAGCCTGGGCAGATCAGGCGCTGATCGAAGTCGCGGCACCGGAGGACTGGTCCGGATCTGTCGACATGGATCCCGAAGACTTCATGGGCAGATCCAGCAAAATGCCAACCGGGTTTCACAATCCACTTGGTTTCCTCGAAGAAACTGAATAGGCCCAATCGCGGCTAAAGCCGCTCCTACAGTTCTTATTTGGTACTGCCCCACAGATCTTAGTTAGCACTTGTGGGAGCGGCTTTAGCCGCGATTGCTGTCCCACAGTTCTTAGTTAGCACTGCGGATCTCATTTGGCACTGTGGGAGCGGCTTTAGCCGCGATTGCTTCACATGCTTGTAGGCCCGGTCACGTAAATAACACCGTCCCGAACCGCCACCTCCACCGCCTGCAGCGACTTGCCGACGCACGGCCCGCGGAAACACAGGCCTGTGTCTATTTCATACTGTGCGCCGTGCGATGAACATATGATTGCCGTGTCGTCCTTTGTCAGAAACCCGTCAGGTATCCAGTTCAATTGATGACCGACGTGCAAGCAGTAGTTCTGGTAGGCGTAGACTTTGTCGCCCTGACGGACGACGAAACCGTGAAATGGCCAGTCACCTTCGCCGATTTGAAATTCGCGGCATCCAGGGTCGCCCAGTTCGTCCAGCCGTCCGACGGCGACTTCAGCTGTCGGACTCATCCGGTCCCCATGGAGCAACCTTGAACAACAGCAACATCCCCGGAATCGCTAGCACGGTGCATAACAGGAAGAAGTTCGTCCAGCCGACCCTTTCGACAATGATTCCCGTTACGGCATTGGCAAACACTCTTGGCACCGACGCGAACGCCGTAAACAGAGCGAGCTGTGTTGCGGCAAAGGCGGGGTTCGTCGTACGCGCCATGAAAGCGACCAATGCCGCGGCGCCAAGCCCGACACCAAGATACTCGAATGCGACGACACCACCGAGCAGCCATGGGTTGGCACCGACCGCGGCAAGCAGCGCGAAGCCAAGAATGCTGACGACCTGAACGAACCCGAACATCCAGAGCGCGCGGTTAATCGACAGCTTTACCATGATGAGGCCACCGACGACGGCGCCGATGTTTGCAGCGATCAGTCCCGCCGTTTTGCTGATGGCACCGATTTGCGTCAGCGTGAATCCGACGTCGATGAAGAACGGTGACTGCAATGCAGTCGCCATATTGTCACCGAGCTTGTACAGGAACAGGAACGACAGCACGAGTAGAGCCGGCGCGAGACCGGAGCGGCCGATGAATTCACGGAACGGCTCGATGACCGCGTCACGCATCGTCTTTGGCGGTGTCGGTTCCGCGATAGCCTCATCAATCACGAGCGTCAGCACGATCCCGACAATCATAAACATCGCGATGATGGCGAACACGACGTGCCAGTCGAAATGGTCGGCCAGGATGAACCCCAGTGCGCCGGGCACAAGCCCCGAAAAGCGGTAGGCCTGCACGTGTATCGAATTACCGAGACCGAGCTCTACATCGGGTAGCAACTCGCGACGGTAGGCATCGAGCACGATGTCCTGGCTGGCACTCAGGAATGCGACGGCGGCGGCAAGGTAAGCAACGACCCAGATCGAGAGATCCGGCTTCGTCCATCCCATCGCGCCGATGCCGATTAGCAAAGCGAGCTGCGTAACCAGCATCCATCCCCTGCGATGGCCGAGAAACGGCAGCGTGAACCGGTCCATTACCGGCGACCAGAGAAACTTCCAGGTGTAGGGAAACTGCACGAGCGCAAAAAAGCCGATCTCCTTGAGCCCCACGCCTTCTACCCGTAGCCAGCCCGGCACGAGTTGGAAAAGCACATACAGGGGCAGGCCCGAAGTGAACCCGGTAAATACGCAGATCAGCATGCGCCGGTTGAGGATGGCCTCTCGAAAAGTCTCCCGGCGTGACCGGTCTAGTGGCACCTCACTCGTCATGATTCCAATCGTAATCCATGATCACGGGTGCGTGATCAGAAAATCGCTCGTCCTTGTAGATATCGGTCCGCAGAACCTTGTCCCCGAGGCCCCTGGTCACGACCTGATAGTCCAGCCGCCATCCGACATTGTTGTCCCACGCTCGACCACGATTGGACCACCAGGTGTACTGGTCCGGCTCCTGTTCCAGAGTCCGGAATGCATCGACATACCGATACTCGCCAAAGACCTTGTCCATCCACTCGCGCTCTTCGGGCAGGAATCCTGAGTTCTTGCGGTTGGCCCGCCAGTTCTTCAGATCGATCTCTTTGTGCGCGATATTCCAATCGCCGCAGATGACGTACTCCGATCGACGGCGTTGCAGCTTCAGCAAATGTTCGGTAAACGAATCCATACAACGGAACTTCGCTTCCTGGCGCTCGTCGCTCGATGAGCCCGAAGGCAGGTACAACGATACGACAGAGATTCCGCCCAACTGCACTTCAAGATAGCGGCCCTCGTCATCGAACTCCGGATCACCGTAACCGCGAATAACTCTTTTCGGCTCATGCTTTGAGTAGACCGCCACGCCGCTGTAACCCTTCTTGATCGCGTCTTCGTAATAGCAGTGATAGCCGGCCGGCGAGAAGATTTCGTCACCGAGCTGGTGAACCTGTGCCTTGGTCTCCTGGATGCACACAACATCGGCATCCTGCTGCCTCATCCACTCAAAAAATCCTTTGCGGGCCGCAGCACGAATGCCGTTCGCGTTAAGGCTGATTACTCGAAACAATCGGTTTCTCCCTGACTTCCTGCGTGTCATACTCCGACGCGCAAATTGAAGGCGGCCATCATACAGAAAGACCAACACATGCAGGCCTATAAGAGAGAATTCATTGACCTCGCGCTTGAACTCGGCGTACTGCGACTTGGC
>Ga0255052_10000205_pt1 | contig 45953 bp, 45 predicted proteins | sample JV7_2_21_MG_FD_188632 | JGI IMG/M metagenome (GOLD analysis project Ga0255052, IMG submission 188632) | Seawater microbial communities from Jervis Inlet, British Columbia, Canada - JV7_2_21 | ecosystem: Environmental > Aquatic > Marine > Inlet | place: Canada: British Columbia | collected...
TGCGACGGTGTAATCGGGTAGTTCGATACCCGGCACGATGGCCGATGTGCGTCGGAACGGCGTTGCCGTCGGGCAGGAACCGGTGCAGATGCCGCAGCTCACACAGTGGTCCACGTCGACGAAAGCCTCAAGGGCGAATGAAGCACCGTCGCTGCGCGGCCGCATCGAAATGGCGCCGAAAGGGCAGTCTTCAAAGCAACGCCCACAGCCATTGCAGTTTTGCAGGCTGACTACAGGAGTCCAAATCTTCTTCGCCGGCGGCAGCCACGGCATCAGCGACATGATGATCGAGCCGACGACCAGTACGAGCCACAACTGCCCCCCGGGGATAACATCGAGCAGTGGGTACACGGCGAGGTAATACCAGTCGAGATTGACACTGGCCGGTACGACATCGAGATTTGCAGGGCCCTGGCTGACCGCAGGATAAACAAGTGACAGCACGACAAGCGTAATGGCGGTGCCGATGGCGAGCGGCCGTGGGGGATTCACGCGTGCCCGGGCGTGACGTTGTATGTGCAGCCACATCAGGAACAGCATGACCAACGGCGCAAAAATATGCATGAACACCATGAGCGTGAAGAAACGCCCACCGAGCGTGGAGCTATTAAGGAAGTTATTGGCAATCGGTTCGCCGAATAACGGCAATGTGTCGAGCCATTCCGAGGTTGCGATGGCGATGTATTGCGCCATCGAATCCCACACGAGCCAGTAACCTGTAATGCCGCACATATAGATGAACCACAGTAGCGGTACGCCAGTTATCCAGGCGAAAAACCGCTTGCCTCGCAGCCGGTCGAGCGAGAACTCACGCAGGATGTGCAGGAATACGACGATGACGAGCGCGTCTGATGTGTAACGATGCAGGCTGCGCATGATGCCTGCCGCATACCACTGGTCATTGGTGATGTACTCAACTGACGCGTACGCATCGGTGATGCCGGTATCGAAAAACAGGTACAGGTATATACCGCTCGCTGCGACGATCCAGAAAAAATACCACCCTAGTGCCCCCAGGTTGGAGAACGGGTTATTGCTCTGCCCGAAGCTCCAGTCAAAGACTGCTTCGGCACGTGCAAAAAGAGTTCTCAGGATGCGTTTTAGAAACGCCATAGACCAACAATCATACTGCGCGTCGCCACTCGGTGATAAGGAACGTGAGTATAGCGCCAAGGCACAGCACACCAACGACAATCATTGTGAAAATCGAATAATCGAAGGCATAGCGGCCCGTGTTCGGATCATAGACCGTGCAAAACAGCTTGAAGGAGTCCACCCAGTGATCGACGAGACTGGCGTCACGGGGCGTATCAAACACCAGTTCTTTGAGCGGCTCCACAAACTGCTGCGTCGTAAAGTCCTGACCGTAGACCTGGCGATAGACGTTGCCACTGGCATCGACAATCGTCGTTTGCGATAAGTGATCGAAGCCTTTGGGTGCCGGGAAGAACTGAAACCCGACCGCCTTGCTGATCGCGGCGACAGAGGCTTCGTCGCCACTCAGGAAGTGCCATCCGGGCACGTCAATGCCCTTGCCTGAGGCATACATGCGCATGCGGTCGGGTGTGTCGACCTGCCAGTCGAAGCCGACCGTGACGACCGAGAACGCATCGTCACCGAGCGCCTCATGAGCAATTTCGAGATTTCGCTCGATGTTGGCCGTGATCATCGGGCAAACGTGATGACAACTCGTGTAAATAAGGCTGATGACGAGCGGTTTGCCGCGCAGAGACTCCAGCTGGAATCGCTGGCCGTCGGTGCCGCGAAAAGAGTGGTTGCCGATGCTATCGCCGAGGACACCCTGGCTGATGGCCAGGGCATCCTCGCGATTGTATTCCTGCTGTGCTGCAGCTGGCGCCGATATCCAGGCAAGAGCAAGGGCGCCGAAAACGGCTGCAACACGCATTACTGTCGGTTCCCTGGCTAGCTTAGCGGCCAGACCTCAGACAAGTACTTCCAGTTCACGAAGTAGTATAAGACGAACGCGACGAAGAAGATGCTGACCAGCATAACGGTTCCTGGAATCTTCAGTGTCTCGGAACTGCCATAGTGACTGACTGCGGCTGCTTCCGGTGGTACTTCCGGATACGTGGGCTGCTCATCGTCCGCGAGCTTCCTACCGAAGAACACCGAGCCGACCACCACAACGACAAACATAATGCCGCCAATCGCTGCCAGGACCGCGAAAATGCCATTCAGGGTCATCATCAGATATGCGGCTGCCGGATAGTCAAATGGCAAGACGGCATCGGCGAACGTCATGTCCCAGTGTCGTCGTGACACACCAAGTGTGCCCGCACCCATCATGAATATTGATATACCAGCGACGCCGAAACCGAATACATACGGTTGCCACCTGGCGATCTTCTTCATCATGAGTTCACGACGGAAGATCAACGGCACGAGTAAATAGGTGATCGCCATGAAGGCGAGCGTCGTACCTGCCACGACCGTACCGTGGAAGTGACCGGGTACATAGATGGTGTTGTGCATGATCAGGTTGATCTGCTCCGTACCCATTACGACGCCTGAGATGCCGCCAATGAAGCCGAAGAATACCAGCGACATAAACATGCCGGAAAACGCCGGATTGTCCCAGGGTGCCTTACGCAGCCACTCGAACATGCCCTTGGTCAGCCCTCGCGATCTCTGTGCGGCTTCAATCGCGCCCGGCACGCTCAAGCCGTGAATCATGCTACCGAGGACAGCCAGGTACATGGCGTAACTGGTGTTGAAGATCTTCCATTCGGAGCTGAGTCCGGGCTCGGCAAGCAGGTGGTGCGCGCTTGCGAGCTGCAGGAATAGTATGTACATCAGGAATGCCATTCGACTGATCTTCTCTGATAGTGGCTTGGCGCCAAAGACCATCGCGGCAATGGCGTACCAGACCGCGACGTGGGCCGCCACATTGATCTGCTGCGATGAGTGCCCCATCGCCCACCAGATTGTTTTATAGATCAGCGGATCGATGTGGCTGACGAGCCCTACCGACCACAGTAAGGTCGGTATCAGGATGATCGCGCCGGAGGCGATTGTGAACACGGCGATAATTGCCGCAGTCAACGCGCCAAATGTCACGAGCGGGATGGACCCTTCATAGGTCTTATCCCTTTTTGCTATGACCAGGGTGCCGAAAAATACCCCGCAACCGAGTAGCGCTCCCACCGCAAAGAGAATTATCCCCAGGTAGAAGTGCGGTTCGGCCATCATTGGTACGTAGGACGTGAACATGACGCTCGAGCCGCCCTGCAGAACGGCAACATTGGTTGTCACTGCACCAACCAGCATCAGGCCGAAGCCGGTCCAGGCCCATTTTGGCCCAGCCAGTCGCGAGTTCAGCACCACGGCCGAGGCGAAATACAACACCGCCATCTCGAAAAAGATGATCCATACCAAGAGAACATCAAGGCCGTGTGCCGTTAGCGCGAGATAGAACCAGTCCGCCGGAAGGAAATGCACGGCCGGCCAGCGGGTCAGCGCGACCAGCAGCCCAAACAGGCCACCAATCGCGAGAAATACAATCGCGACGACGGCGTTGGCCTTGATAAGTTTTTCAGCTGCCCGATCGACACGCAGACCGGTTGTCGGGCAGGTACGGTAATCGAATAATTTACCCATAATTATTTCCTCCCTACTCGACGACGTAGATCTTGCCCACCATGTTGTGGTGGCCGATCCCGCAGAATTCGTTACAAAGCACCCCATACTCACCAGCCACGTCGGGCTTGATTGTTACGACCATGTCGTAGCCAGGATGTACTTGAAGATTGATGTTGACCGGCTGCAGTGAGAAACCGTGCTGCCAGTCCATTGAAGACAGGTGTAGCCGGTAGCTTTGGTCTTTTTCGAGTTCCAGAATCGGCCACCACTGCCAAAGGCGGGCAATCAGGTAAACGTCGCTGCCAGGTGGTGGGCGGACGACGGGAAAACCACTTTCCTCCCTGATCTGGTACTCATCGATCATGGCCTGGGCTTTTTGAGCAAAAGCCTGCGGCTTGATCTGGTAGGCCTCATTGGAGAGGTTCTGTTTTCCAGCGCCGTGCCAGTAGATCATCATGAAAAACATGAACAGGCCCCAGGTGAAGGCGACGATAATCCAGATCAGCTCGATCTTGGCTATGGGTTGTCGCCACCAGATGCGTTCACTCGGTGGTGTTAGTGCCATGTTGGTTCTCCCCTAATCCGCTATCGGAATCTGAGTGATCTCGATGATTCCCCAGATGATATAGAACACCGCCGGAACAGCGATTCCAAGAACCAGCAGCACAAACGGGTTGTCCAGCAAGCGCTGCATCATTGGAATATCTTCGGGTGCTGGTGCTTCTTCTGACGCGGACGCGTCTACGTTGTTGTTGTCATTCATTTCATCCCCCCACAAAGACGTGTGGACTTCCACAGATTAGAGTAGCCAAAAACGCGGGTGAATCAGGGATTCCCCGTATACATACGGATGATGCTGAAGGAGGTCAGGGCTAGCGTCAACAGGATTCCGAAAAACAGCAGCGAACGATTTTTGAAGCGCTTGCCGGCGGCGATCTCAATACGATCGACAATCCAGCTGGAGCCCAGGTACAGAATGGCGGCAGCAAGCGTGAAATAGACGAATTGCACAGGGTCGCCGCGGGCTAGGCGCGCATTTCTCTTACGCCGGACTCATCCGCAATTAGCAGAACGTCAGCACAACGGTGCGCAAAGATGCCAACCGTCAGAATGCCCGGAATCTGGTTCAGTCGCGTTTCCATCTCCAGCGGGTTGCTGATGTTGAGTTCATGCACATCAAGGATGTGATTGCCGTTGTCCGTAACGAAGCCTTCGCGCCAGATCGGCTGTGCGCGCAACTTCACGAACTGCCGAGACACATAGCCCTGCGCCATTGGCAGGACCTCGACCGGAAGAGGGAACGTACCGAACATGCCGACGAGTTTGCTTTCGTCGACAATGCAGACGAAGCGTCGCGCCGCGCCCGCGAGGACCTTCTCTCGCGTCAACGCGCCGCCACCGCCCTTAATAAGGTGCAGTCGCTTATTTGCCTCATCCGCACCGTCAATGTAGACGTCGACGGGGCCGACTTCGTTGAGCGTCGACACTTCGAAGCCCTGTTCCTGAAGCAAGGTGCTCGATGCCTTGGAGCTTGATACGACCTTGTCGATTCGATCCTTGACCGTCGGCAACAGCTTGATCAGCTCGTTGACCGTCGATCCGGTACCGACGCCAATCACGGTGCCTGGCTCGATGAATTCGAGAGACGCTTTGGCGGCATTACGTTTTTTGTTTGAGGAGTCCATAGTCGGCGCCTAGTTTATAACGAATTTAGACCGAAAATGTGGATGTAGCCCACACAAAAGTGCCCGCATAAGCGGGCACTCTGTGTTGGCCTGGAAGAAAACCAACCTTCCTAGCAGACTAAAAGCTAGCGTTTTTTCCGGCGGGTAGCTTTTTTCTTCTTTGCTTTCCGTCGGGTCGCTTTCTTCTTAGCCTTCTTCTTTGTGGCTTTCTTCTTTGTCTTACGCTTGGCTACTTTCTTCTTAGCCTTTTTCTTCGTCTTGCGCTTGGCTACTTTTTTCTTAGCCTTTTTCTTTGTCTTGCGCTTGGCGACTCTCTTTTTAGCCTTTTTCTTGGCTTTCTTTTTCGTCTTGCGCTTGGCGACTTTCTTTTTAGCCTTTTTCTTGGCTTTCTTTTTCGTCTTGCGCTTGGCTACTTTTCTCTTAGCCTTTTTCTTCGCTGCCTTCTTCTTGGTCTTACGCTTCGCTACTTTCTTTTTAGCCTTTTTCTTGGCTTTCTTCCTAGTAGCTTTTTTCTTCGTTGCGCGTTTCTTCGCAACGCGACGCTTCGGCGCCGCTTTCTTCTTCGTTACTTTCCGCTTCTTCGCGACTTTGCGCTTAGATGCTTTTTTCCTGGACTTCTTCTTAGTAGCCATCAGTTTTCTCCGTGTCGGGTACCCGGCGTTGAGTATATACAACAAGATCAAAAAATCCAGCGAGTTAGCCGACACTTTCTGGCTTTCGAAATTCGCCGAATTGCGACAAAAAACGAATCCAGATTTTTAAATCATCGCGCCAGCTTTTAATGCGAATAAGAAAACAAAATCGTCGGCGACCAAACGAGTGTTTAATCGGCGTCCGTCACTGTTTTGTAAAGCGGAACATCCCAGGCGTCGGGCGCGAAGTTTTCGACCCTCTGACACTCGAACGCAACGCCTATCAGCTTTGGCCTTAGCCACTTACAGCGGTTTTTCAAAAAATGAAAGCAACGATCAAAGTAGCCGCCACCCATGCCAATTCGGTTTTTTGCCGCATCAAATGCAGCTAGCGGTGTAATGACAATATCGAGTTGTTTCACGCTGACGCATGTCCCCGAAAGCGGTTCCCAAATACCGTAGTGATTCCGTGTTACGACGGTATTAGGTGCGATTTCACAAAAACTCATTGCACCGTGTGTGTCGGTCACGGGTACAAAAACGCGCTTATTTGCGCACCACGCGCGCTCGATGATGTTTGTTGGGTCAACTTCGTCGATCGTCGGCAGGTAACAGCCGACCATTTTGCTCGCCATGAATTCGTGCGAATGAGTGACGCGTTCGCAGATTTTCGTCGATGCGTTTTCGCGTTGTTGATCGCTTAACGATCGACGCGCACGTAGTGCGGACGCACGTAAATCCAGTTTTTGATTTGAAGTCAAAAGCGCCTCCCGCCTGTGCCGTTACAGACCGTCGCCCTCGAACCGGAGCAACAGGTGGGGTCAGCCGTTGCAGCAACAGGCTTACCGCCGAAGCAGCCCTGCACAAATGCTACCAACAGTGCACGACCCCGAGGTAAATATTTAGGGTCGAGAGGTTTCCAGGTCGGTACCGAACACTGCAGGAGGCGCCATATCGAATGTCCTGCTCCTACGCGTCAGAGGTCAAGTTGCTGGGACGTGCCCAGAGCGTTCTCGACGCGATCGGAAATATTTCTCAGCCGCCCGCTCAGATCACCTTCAATGAGCCGATCGCGCGCCTGTGCGTGTAGAAGATCGTTGGCCATGTTAAGAGCGGCCATTACTGCAATGCGGTCCAGTCCGACGACTCTGCCGCTATTGCGAATTTCGAGCATCTTGGAGTTGAGAATCTCAGCGGAGTCCAGCAGATCGGTTCGTTCTCCGGACGCGCACGCTACCTGGTATTCCTTGTCGAGTATTCTCACGCTTACTTGGGCATTGCTGGTTGTCATGTCAGGATCCCTGCTCCATCGCTTTGAGCCGGCCGATCATTGCTTCGACGCGGGCTCGTACCTGTTCATTTTTTTGTAGAAGATTTGCGCGTTCTGACGTCAGCACGTCCTGTCGCTGCTTCAGAGACTTGTTCTCGTCCTGCAGCTGATCGCAGACCTGGACCAGCGCATCGACGCGCTTCTCGAGTCGTTTGAGTTCGTGCTCAAAGGTTGTATTGATGTTGTCAGCCATACGAGCAATATAGACACGCGCTCAAACAGAATCAATCGTCGTGGCCTCGCATTACGTTACGTGGGATCATTATTGCCATGGAATCCCCAATTGACCACGATCTGCTGGACTCGGCACTCAGGCGTTGCGGCGCCAGCTGGGATGCCGCCCAGTCACATGGATTGCTTACCGGGCGTCTTGCCATCGCCGGTGCCGACAGCGGCTTCGGCTGGCTCTCGCAAGTCCTTGAAGGTACGGACGCAATTGACGCTTTGAGTGGCGAGTGCGAGGCCATGCTCGGCTCTCTTTTTGAGACCACATATCGGCAACTCGCCGAACGGCAGTCCGAGTTTGAACCACTGCTACCTGACGATGATGATACGGCGGCCGCAAGGGCCACCGGGTTGGCTCACTGGTGCGAGGGTTTTTTGCATGGCCTGGTGTCTGCGGACCACGGGGATGCGCTCAAAGAGCGCCTGTCGACCGAACCACTGGCGGACATTATCAAGGACATGCTGCAGATTACCCGGGCGGTCGGCGCAGACGAAAATAGCGAGGAAACCGACGAGGAAGCCTACGTCGAGCTCGTCGAATACCTGCGTGTCGCGGCCCAGTTAACCTACGAGGAGCTTGTCGAGTTTCGCGAGCCAACGTCCAGTGATGACGAAGCTGCGCCCGAGCCGGAGGTGTTGCATTGATCAGCAAGGAATTCGAGCGGCGACGCAGGAACCTGATGCACATGGTCGGCGAGGGTGGCATTGCGATCATCCCCGCGGCGCCAATCCGGACGCGCAGCCGCGACGTCGAGTATCGATTTCGGCAAGACAGCGATTTTTACTATCTGACCGGATTTGCGGAGCCCGATGCCGTGGCCGTCATCGTGCCCGGGCGTGACAGCGGCGAGTTCATGATGTTTTGCCGGCAACGTGATGTGGAAAAGGAGCGCTGGGACGGTCAGCGTGTGGGTACCGACGGTGTTGTCGAACATTTCCAGGCTGACGACGCGTTTCCTATCGACGACATCGATGACATTCTGCCCGGCATCATGGAATCCTGTGAGCGTGTCTACTACACAATGGGCCTGTACAAGGATTTCGACCTACGCATCGCCGACTGGGTGAATTCGTTGCGCTCGGGTGGAAATCGTGGCCTGCACACTCCGCAGGAGTTTGTCGCCCTCGACCACCTGCTGCACGACATGCGCTTATATAAGAGTCGCTCGGAGATATCGGCCATGCGTAAGTCGGCGAAGGTTGCAGTTGGTGCGCATGAGCGCGCAATGCGCATTACCCGGCCGGGTCTCTACGAATACGAAGTCGAGGCCGAGTTCATACACGAGTTCCGGCGCCATGACGCGCGTAATTCGTACAGCCCGATCGTGGCGACCGGTGCAAACGCCTGCACGTTGCACTACGTTGACAACGCGGCTGTGCTCGAGGACGGCCAGTTGCTGCTGATCGACGCCGGCTGCGAACTCGACTACTACGCCTCGGACGTTACGCGAACATTTCCGGTCAACGGCAGGTTCACTTCCGAGCAGCGTGCCGTTTACGAGATCGTTCTCGAGGCGCAGCTCGCAGCGATCGACAAAACACGCAAAGGCAATCACTGGAACGAGCCGCACGATGCAGCAGTAAAAGTCATCACCAGGGGTCTCAAGAAAATAGGCCTGCTGGAAGGCTCTTTGCCGAAGCTCATCAAGGACGGTGCGTATCGCGAGTTTTATATGCACCGGACCGGGCACTGGATCGGCATGGATGTGCATGATGTGGGCGACTACAAGGTGGGTGACGAGTGGCGCCTGCTCGAATCCGGCATGGTGACGACCGTGGAACCGGGGCTTTATATTCCGAATAGTCGCAAAGTGCCCAGGAAATGGCGCAATATTGGTATCCGCATCGAGGACGACGTTGCTGTGACCAGCAACGGACCGGACGTATTGACGAAGGGGCTCGCCAAGGAACCCGATGCTGTAGAAGCCCTGATGCAGCACTGACGTGAAAACAAAGCGTGACAATCACTACGACATCGTCATCGCCGGCGGCGGCATGATCGGTTCGAGCCTTGCACTTGCTCTGGCGCCGCTCGGTTTGCGCGTTGCTATCGTCGAGGTGGTGCCGCGCGTTGCCACGTCGCAACCGAGTTTTGATGATCGATCCACCGCTCTATCGCGCAGTACCCAGCGCATGTTTGAGGCGATGGGTTTGTGGGGTGACATTCTCGCCGCGGCGACGCCGATCACGCACATTCACGTCTCGGACCGCGGGCGATTCGGTTTCGCACACATCGATGCACAAGAGCAGGGTGTCGAAGCGCTGGGTTACGTCGTTATCAATCGTGTCCTGGGCGGTCTGCTACAGCGATCGCTGGACGCTGTCGCGAATCTCGACATCGTGTGTCCGGCGCGCATCGTCGCGGCAAAATTGGGGCCGGACGAAGCCGTTGTTACAGTCGACGAAGATGGCGCACAGCGCGATCTGACCTGTGAGTTGCTCGTCGCGGCCGACGGCTCAAATTCTGCCGTGCGCTCCATGATCGGAATCACCGCCAGCCAGGTGTCCTACGAGCAGCGCGCCGTCATCGGCAATCTGTTGCCGGAATTGCCGCTACAGAATCACGCCTACGAGCGTTTTACCGAACACGGGCCGCTGGCGATACTGCCGGTCGCCGAAGGGCGCGCCGGATTTGTATGGAATGTGCAGGAGCGGGATGCGGAGCGTGTGCTGAATCTCGGTGACGAGGATTTCCTGGCTGAATTGCGGGCGACATTCGGCAACCGCCTGGGCGCGTTTTCGCGGGTGGGAAGACGGGCGTCGTACCCGTTATCCCTAAGCAAAGCGCTGCGGCTGACAGCACAGCGTGCCGTGCTGGTCGGCAACAGCGCGCACGGGCTGCACCCGGCAGCCGCGCAGGGATTCAATCTCGGGTTGCGTGATGTCGCGGCCCTTTGCGACTGTATTGCTGATTCCCGGGACGATGTTGGTGATGCGGAACTCCTCTCTCGCTATTCGCAGTGGCGACGAGCGGACCAGAAGAAGCTCGTGAGATTCACGGATGGGCTTGTGCACCTGTTTGGGCATTCGGCAGGTCCGGTCAAATCGCTGCGCAATCTTGGCATGCTTGGCTTTGACCTGATTCCCGGTGTCCGCGAGACGTTTGCCAAACACACGATGGGGCTTGCCGGCCGCTTGCCGCGGCTGTCCCGCGGAGTGCCGCTGACATGAACAAAAAATACGACGTGCTCATTGTGGGTGCCGGCGTCACGGGTTTGACGGTTGCCGCGTTGCTTGCACAGTGCAAACACAGCAGCCAGCTACGGCTGACCGTTGTCGATGCGGCGCCCCGACCCGGCCACGATCCCGACGGTGAAGTGGCGCTACGCGTATCGGCAATCGCGACCGGTTCGGCAAAACTCCTCGATTCGATCGGCGCCTGGCAATACGTTAGTGATACGCGCGCGTGTCCTTACGACGCCATGCGGATATGGGATGAATCGATTGAGCCCGACGGTGGCGGCGCCCTGAGATTTGATGCGGCCGAATTCGGTGTGCCGCAACTGGGGTTCATCGTCGAGAACGTCTTGATCCAGTACGCCCTGCTGGCCGTACTCGATAAGCTCGACGTCAAACTCATGTTCGACACCAAGGTCGACTCACTCGAAGCCGATCTCGTCATCGGTGCCGATGGGTCACGCTCGTTCGTGCGTGAGAAGGTCGGCATCAAGACACAGGATTTTCCGTACGGACAAACTGCGTTCGTTACGCACCTGAAGCCCGAGCAACCCCACGGTCGCACGGCATTGCAGCGTTTCACCCAGGATGGTCCACTCGGCATGCTGCCGCTGGGCGACGGACGCATATCAGTGGTCTGGTCCATTCACGACGTGCTCGCCGAGCGTGTGCAGGCGGCTAACGACGAAGAACTCGGTGAGATTCTGAGCGCAGCATCGGACTACGCACTAGGTAATCTTGAAGTCGCGGGGCCGCGTGGTGGGTTCCCGTTATGCGCGCGCCACGCAACACAATATGTCATGCCGGGCGTCGCTCTTATCGGCGATGCCGCACACGCTGTGCACCCCCTCGCCGGGCAAGGCGCCAACCTCGGTTTACAGGACGCGGCGAAGCTCGCGGATGTGATCAATACTGCGCTCGGTAATGCCGAGCACCCAGGCGACAGGCCCGTCCTGCGTCGTTATGAGAGGGCGCGCAAGGGCGAAAACGCAACGATGCTGCATTTCATGACTGGCCTAAATAAGCTGTTTGCTACAGACTCGGCACTCGTCCGCGAACTGCGCGTCAACGGCATGCGCCTGTTTAATTACAGCGGACCGATAAGAGACCACGCAGTTAAGGTGGCCTTAGGTATCTAGACCGAGGGGAGTCTGGATGAAACAGCAATACGTTTTTGGCCTGGCTGCGTTCCTGGCAATCGTGGGCTTGTCTGTGTTTGCGTACAAGTGGCAGGTGCTCGATTTTCCGCTGACCAGAAACCAGGAAACATCCGTCTGGACGATCGAGTCCTCGATCAGCTTTGACAGCGGCCCGGGTTCTATCAAGGTCAATTTGCTTATCCCGACATTGACGCCGGGTTTCCGCATGCTCAACGAAAACTCGGTGTCGCGCGGTTACGGTTTCAGTCTCAATTACGGTAGTGGCGGACGAGAGGCACAGTGGGCGATTCGTCGCGCCGATGGCCAGCAGACGATTTACTACCGTATTTCGGTTTACGAAGACGAAGGCATGAACCAGTCCGATACGACACCGCCGTTTCCGCCGCCTCCGGTAATCAACGAGCCGTTTAAGACGGCCGTCGATGTGATCGTGGCCGACGTCAAGGAACAGTCGGCCGACACCGCGTCTTTCACGGCCGAACTTTTGCGACGCATGAACGACCCGTCGCCAGACCCGAACGTCGAATTGCTGCTATCCAACGCGACGACACGCGCTGAGTTTGTCGAAAGTATCACGACGATTCTCGCGTCTGCCCGCATTCCTGCGCGCATGGTGCATGGCATCGAACTGCAGGGACGGCAGCGCAATGCCGAGCCCGTGACCTGGCTCGAGGTTCACGACGGCGATCAGTGGCGCTACTTCAACCCGATGACCGGCGAAGAAAATCTCCCTGATCGTTTCCTGGTCTGGTGGCGCGGTAACGAACCGTTGATCAATGTCGAAGGTGGCAGCAACGTACAGGTTGGTTTCGCCGTGCAGGAAAACCATCTCGATGCGGTTGCGATTGCCGAGACACAGGTCGCCCAGCAGGGTGCGCGTGCAATCGATTTTTCACTGTACAGCCTGCCTATACAAACGCAGGCGGTTTACAGCGTGTTACTGATGATTCCGATTGGCGCCCTGATCATGGTTATCCTGCGCAACATGGTCGGCATTGACGCTTTCGGCACATTCATGCCGGTGCTGATTGCTCTCGCATTTCGCGAGACGAAACTCGTCTGGGGCGTGATCCTGTTTTCGGTTCTTGTTGCACTTGGGTTGAGCATCCGCTTCCTGCTCGATCGATTGCGCCTGTTGCTCGTGCCGCGGCTGAGTGCGGTCCTGATCGTTGTCGTTATCCTGATGCTTCTGATTAGCCTGATGTCGCATCGACTCGGTATGGAGACGGGCCTGTCCGTAGCTCTTTTCCCGATGGTAATCATCGCGATGACGATCGAGCGCATGTCCGTTGTCTGGGAAGAGCGCGGCGCGGCCGATGCAATGCGCGCAGGAGCCGGCAGCCTGATCGTCGCCATAATCGCGTACGTATTCATGGGGCTGCCATGGCTCGAGCACCTGATTTTCACATTCCCCGAATTGCTGCTGGTCGTACTGGCGCTGGTCGTGCTCGCTGGGCGTTATACGGGATATCGTTTGCTCGAGCTGAGCCGTTTTAAGGTTCTGACAGAGCAATGATGTTTGCCAGGTCACAACAATTGCGGGAAGCCGGCGTACTCGGCCTTAATGAGCGAAATACCGATTTCATCATGCGTCTAAACCCGCGGAGCTTGTACCCGCGCGTTGATGACAAAGTGATAACGAAAGACCTGGCGCTCAGAGCCGGCATGGCCGTGCCCGAACTGTACGGCGTCATTTTTAACCAGGGTGAGGTCAAAGACTTCGTCGAGATTGTTGAGGGACGCGAAAGTTTCGTCATCAAGCCCGCGCAAGGCAGCGGCGGCGATGGCATCCTCGTTGTTACAGGTCGTAGCAAGCGCAAACGTGATTCGTTTCGCTTGTCGAGCGGCATGCTCATTTCCACTGGTGAGATCGCGCATCACATCTCCAACATCGTGGGTGGCCAGTACAGCCTGAGCGGCAATCGTGACAAGGCGCTCATTGAGTACTGCGTCAACTTCGATCCTGTTTTCGCGGAAGTCAGCTACCAGGGTGTGCCGGACATACGGGTCATCGTGTATCGCGGCTATCCGGCCATGGCGATGGTGCGACTGCCGACACGCGCCTCCGACGGCAAGGCCAACCTGCACCAGGGAGCTGTGGGTGCAGGTGTCGACATGAGCCTCGGCGAAACACTGACTGGAGTGCTCGACAATGAAGTTGTCGATGAGCATCCGGACACGGGAGCACTCGTTTCAGGCCTGCAAATTCCGAAGTGGAATTTCATTCTTGAAACCGCCGCACGTGGCTTTGAGGTAACCGAGCTCGGCTATCTCGGCGTCGACATGGTTATCGATCGCGATCTTGGTCCGATGATCCTCGAGATGAACGCTCGGCCGGGGCTTAATATCCAAATCGCCAATTGCACCGGGCTCGCAAGTCGCGTTGCTCGCATTGACGAAATATTCGATTCGAGGGCTACGCCGGATCAACGGACGCGCGTTGCTCGCCGCGAATTTCCCGCTGACCGGCAGACATCAATTCATTTTGATCGCTGATGTGATGGCATCCAATTATTCCATCAGTTCATCGATGACGGGGCAGTCGTGCAAGCTACCGTCCTGGCACTTTTCCTTGAGCCGCATCAAGGCCTTTTCCATACGCTGAAGCTCCCGCACGCGTTCTTGTACGTCGTCTACGTGAATCTGCAGAAGATCATGCACCGCAGCACATGCGGGTTGTTGTTGATGTGCAATATCGGTCAGGCGCCGAACTTCGTCCTGACTAAAACCAAGTGCACGGCTACGCAGGATGAACTGCAGCCATTTGCGATGCTTGTCGTCATAGCTTCGATAGCCATTGGCCAGGCGCACCGGCGGCGGCATCAGACCGATCTTTTCATAGTAGCGAATCGTCTCGACGGGACAGTCGCAGCTCGAAGCCAGCTCACCTATGCGCATTGGTTATTTGACCTTGTAGTAACTACAGGGTTTAGCCTACGCGCCTATCGGTAGTTTCACCAGCCCGGGAGCGCTTTGTGGCGGAGTTTGAGGAGTATTCGGTCATTACCTGTCCGCATTGCGGGCATGAAACGAGGGAACGCATGCCGACCGACGCGTGCCAGTTTTTCTATGACTGCGGCGGATGCGGCGAGGTGTTGCGCCCCAACCCGGGCGACTGTTGTGTGTACTGCTCGTTCGGGACAGTCAAATGTCCTCCGATACAGCTCGGCGGGCATTGTCGCGATGGGTAATCGACAATGATCGACGAGAAGAAAGTCGCGGCAACCACGGGCGGTGCTATTGGTATCAGCGCATTCGCCTCGTTTATCGGCTTGTGCTGTATCGGTCCGTGGGCCGTTGTCCTGTTTGGAGTCTCCGGGGCCGTGACGATGGCGCGTTGGGCGCCGTTGCGCCCATACATCATCGGAGCGGCTGTATTGATGCTTGCCTGGGCGTTCTGGCGTGTTTACCGACCGCAGCCCGTCTGCGATGACGGAACCTGTTCGACCGGTCCATCAATGTGGCTCAAAGTCATGCTCTGGGTTGCCGCCGTGATGGTTGTTGCCGCTTTTTTCGCCGAAGACCTGCAGTGGATCCTGGTGGATCCAACGCCGGAGGCCCTACGATGAATTACGTTTTCAGATTGGCTCTGCTTTTCCTCTGTAGCGGACTTCTCGCGTGCAGTGAGGCGGATGCACCGAACGAGACAGGCGGATCCGAAGCGCCGTCGGAACTGGTAGTACTCGGCGAGGACTTGCAGCAGCTCAAAGATGACTTCAATGCTAACCAGGGACGAGTGCGGCTACTCTTCCTGAGCGGTCCCACGTGTGGCATTTGCCTGCGCGGTATGGCGGACCTGAATGACGAGTTCCTGGCGACACGACAGCACGATGACCGGCTTGTGACCTTTGTCGTGCACGTGCCGACGCTGGGAGCGGCAGAGAATCACGCCAGAGATTCCATCCCTTTGCTTGATGGTCCGAGGATTCATCACTATTGGGAAGATAGCGGCATTATCGGGCAACATTTTTCGGAGGTCATGGACGTCGATATGTACGTCTGGGATTTCTGGGCGATCTATGGGCCGGATGATTTGTGGGACGGCTCCCTGCCGCCTGTACCCGATTACTATGAGCATCAGCTCGGCGTTACCAGTAACAGGTTCCGCGGATTTCCACGTGAGCTCGTACTCGATGCGGGGCGATTTGCGGCGAAAACATTCGAATTCCTGGACGAACTGGGCAGCGTGCAGGAATCGCTAACGGCTGATTCCGGGGCAATCGGCGGCGAGCAACTGGCCGATGGGACGTTCATTCCAAAAGTCAGCCAGCCGCGAAATGTAGCTGTATCGCAGCACATCAGGGGACGGGGAGGCTACGAAAACCTCAAGCGCATTCAGCGCATAGAACAACGGGGGCATATCGATGTCGACGGCGTGTCTTACGAGCTCACGACAAGCGCATATCGGCCCAACAAGCTGCAGCGGATTGTCACGGGTGGCGGCCAGGTGCTTCCGACCGAACTCGAGGAGAAGTTGCTTGCCACTTTCGAGTTCGACGGTCTGTTCGTCGAATGGCCGCAAAAAGAACACAGCGTATCGATGTCCGGAATGCTCAAGATCGGGGACATCCTCGCCTGGCGTTTGCATATGGTTCAGCACGACGGGCCTGACTGGCACCTGTTTGTCGACAGTCACTCTGGCGCACTGGTGCGCAAGGACATGCTCGATCGTGATCGCAACGTCGAGTACAGCATCCGACAAAGTGACTTCAGGGAAACGTCGGGTTTCATGTTCCCGCACCGAATTGAGTACCTGGATCGCGATGGCCGTTCTCTTGGAGTGGAAATAATTGACGAGGTCGATGTTGAAACAGAACAGTTCGATCTTGATGATGAAGCGTTGGCGCACTGAGGGCGGGATATGACAACGACGGACCTGAAACTTGACGAGCCTGGTTCACTGCCACGGCCAGGCCCAATCGGCCGGGCGGTTCGGCTCGGATTCGGCGTCCTCTGCCTGAGCCACGTGTACTGGCTGATCCAGGTGAGCGGCATCCTGTTGGACAGCGGAGGGCATATCCGGTCGATCTTGTGGAACGGTATCGTTATCGGCCTGTTCCTGGTCAGCTATGTCATCAATATTGGCTATTCGCGGGCCTGGAAGAAATGGCCGGCGATCGTTAGCGCCGGTGCCTTGTTGCTGGTGGCAGCGTATGGCTACTTCACGGCAGGTACGGCTGAGACACAGCTTATGGCGCGCGTCTTATGGGCCTGGGAATTCTATATTTTCTCGCATCTGGGTAGCGCATTCATCATAGCGGCACTCATCCGTACTCCCGGATGCGAGATGCGGGCCCTTCACGACCTGTATTCACGCATCACCGGCAATCCTACGAAGGAACACTATTGCCCGATTGGGCCGCTAAACCCGATTGACCAATGGGAGTCAGGAGAGGGTCAGAGCTGACTCTCCAGCCAGGCATCCATGCGTTGCTCCAGCAGGTCGAGTGGCAGTGCGCCTGCTCCAAGTAGCTCGTCGTGGAACGCACGCACGTCGAAGTTGTCGCCAAGCACGGTCTCGGCTCGTCCGCGAATCTGCTTGATCTTCAACTGGCCGATTTTGTAGGCAAGCGCCTGGCCCGGCCAGCCAATGTAACGGTCGATCTCATTGACGATGTCGAGTTCAGTTTTCGCTGCATTGTCTTTGAAGAAATCGATCGACTGCTGGCGTGTCCATCCCTTGTAATGCATCCCGGTGTCGACGACGAGGCGTACTGCACGCCACATTTCGTACGTGAGCGCGCCGAACTGGGAATACGGGTCTTTATAGAGTCCAAGGTCGGGGCCGAGGCTTTCGCTATAGAGTCCCCAGCCCTCGACGAACGCGGTAAAGCCCATGAAGCGGCGGAAGTTCGGCATGTCGCCGAGTTCCTGTTGCAAAGCAAGCTGCAAGTGATGTCCCGGCATTGCCTCGTGCACCGACAATACCTCGATCTCATACTTCGGGCGCACCTCGGGTTTGTACAGGTTGACCCAGTAGGTGCCAGCGCGGCTGCCATCCGCCGCTGGCCGCGAGTAGTAGGCGGTCGTCGTATCGGGCGCAATTGAATCGGGAATCGGTTTTACGCCGTACGGCATGCGAGGCAATGTTCCAAACAGGTTCACGAGTTCCGGATCGATGCGCTTGCTCGTCGCCAGGTATGCCTGGTACAGGTCTTCGGGGTTGTCGAAGTAAAACTGCGGATCCGTACGCAGGTAAATCAGGAAATCATTGAAGCTGCCACCAAAATCGAGGCTGTCGATGATCTTCTGCATCTCGCCGCGAATACGCGCGACCTCATCCAGTCCGATGCGATGAATCTCATCAGGCGTCATCTGAGTTGTTGTGAACTGGCGTGCGCGCAACTCATACCACTCGTTGCCATTCGGCAGCTCGGACAGGCCAATCGTGTCGCGACTGTTCGGCAGGTAGGTATCAACGAAATATTCGTTGAGTTCGCGATAGGCCGGCAGAACCGTCTCTTCGATAACACTGCGGGCCTGTGCCCGCAACCGCGCCTGGTCGTCGTCGGAGATTGTGCTCGGCATCTCGGCGAACACTTTGAAGAAGGGGCTTTCTTCGGGATCATCGACGAGTTGCGCAGAGATCTGGTTCGGAATCCGTTCCATTAGTATTTTCGGCGACATCATCCCGGCTTTGCGCCCGGCTTCGGCGAGATCAATGCTCTGGTCAATGACAACGTCGATCTGGCCAAGCCGTGCGATCCAGTCCTCGTAGTCCTTCACTGTGACGAAGCGCAATCTGCTCGTATTGCTGTCGAGGTTCTGCACACCACCGCGCTGGTAAAACGGAATCAGGTGGCTATCGAACTTGAACAAGTCGACCCGGTCCTGGAGCGAGCGCCTGAACAGCTCGTAGTTGAGTTGATCGTCTTCGCTGAGCGCAGTCCTGTCTATTGCGTAGGCACGGCGCAGAAACTCTCGCGTTTCATCCTGGCGGCGCTTGATGGCCTGAATGCTGTTATCGGTCCACTGGTCGTTGTAGCGCCGGTCGCCGAGCCCGGACGCCATCATCGGGTTCTCTTTGAGCTGCCATTCCCAGGCTTCGTCGAGCAGGGCCTCGAAATCTTCTGAAGGGCCGGCCAGCGAGGCTTGGGCCAAGCCCAGGACGAGGGTGCACAAAACGATGCGGGCGATTTGCATGCCGTTCTCCAAATATCAGGATCGGGCATTGTTACCCTAGCTGCGGTGGCTGGCAACCGCCAGGACGGCCCCGGCTGCTAGAATCTGCCTATGCGGCCTCGACAGCTAATCATCGAACTACGACGTCGGAAGGTTTTCCGCTCCGCAGCCGTCTACATCGTTGCGGCTTGGGTGGCGGTGCAGGTGGCCGACCAGTTCTTCCCGGCGATCGGCGTCCCCGAAGAGGCGATCCGGCATGTGTGGCTCATCGTCGCGTTGCTGTTTCCACTGGCTGTTGTTTTCTCGTGGCGCTACGATGTTTCGCTGGATGGCGTTTCGCGCACCCCGCCGGCGAACCCGGGCGATGACTTCGAAGCGTCTTTGAGACGAGCGGATATCCTGTTGCTCGCGGCGTTGGCCGCCGTAGCCGTGTCGGTTCTGCTGCAGTTTGGCTCGCGTATCGAACCCGGGCAGGGACGGCTCAGCGACTCCATAAGCCCGTTCTCGATCGCCGTGTTGCCGTTCGATGACTTGTCCGGCAATCCGGATGAACAGTTTTTCGTATCGGGTATGCAATCGTCTTTGATCGACGGGTTATCAAGAATCCGCAATCTGCGTGTCACGTCGAAAGTGTCCACCTTGCCATTTCGACAGGCTGGCGGATCGCTGCTCGATATTGCGTCGCAATTGAGTGTCGCCCGCGTCGTCGAAGGCACGGTGTTGCGGAATCGTGACCGTGTCAGCATCGCACTGCGCATGCACGACGCCGAAAAAGACGAACAAGTCTGGTCTGCTCGTTTCGAAGACGAGCTCGAGAACATCATGGTTCTGCAGGCGAAGGCGGCCCAGGAGATCGCCAACCAGGTTCGGGTCCAACTCGGTCAGGAAGAGCGAGAGCAGTTTGCAGCGGCGCGCCCGGTAAATCCGGACGCCTACCTCGCGGTTCTCAAGGGTATTTTTCATGTCGAGCGTTACAATCCCGAGGACATGCGTATTGCGGCTACTCATTTCCAGCGCGCGGTCGAGATCGATCCCGAGTACGCACTCGGACACTGGGGACTTGGCAAACTGTGCGGATTCCAGGCACAGGCTGGCATGCTGACGCCAGAACAAGCCCATGCTCAATGTCTACCGCTGAATCTGCGGGCGCTGGAATTGGACCCATTCTTACCCGAAGCGTACATGGGCCTCGCTGCGACCTCGACATGGCAGCTGTTCGAGTGGGAGGAGGCGAGAAAATATTTTGAACGTGCGATCGAGCTCAATCCCAGCTATGCCGAGGCACACATGTTCTATTCGCATTACCTCGGTATTGTGGGAGAACTCGACAAGAGTACCGAACACATTGAAAGGGCGGTTGAACTCGACCCGCTCAATCCGTTCACGATCGGGCTCTACAGTATCCAGTTGCTGATGCGTGACGATTTGGCTCAAGCAATAGAGGTCGCCAAAAAGGCACTGAGCATGGCGCCCGGTTACGCGTTCGGGTATCGGTCCCTTGTCGTCGCTCATGATACGTTGGGCAATGAGGACGAGGCCATTGCGGCACAAGCCAGTCAACTGCGTCTTGTCATTGACGCACCCGAGGCCGCCGATTTTCTCGAAGAGGTCTATACCAATGACAACTATGAATCAGCCAACCTCCAACTCGCGCAGGAGTTGGTCAGGCAGTCCGAGGCCGTGCATATTCGGCCGATGATTATCGCTACGTCGTTCGAGCAAGGCGGGGACTACGAGTCCGCACTTGACTGGTTTGAGACCGCGTTTGAACAGCGTGATCCGGACGCGCCCTACATCGGAGTCCTTATCAAGGATCCGGTGATTCGCAGCCACCCCCGATACAAGGCTTTGCTCGAAAAGATGGGGCTCGACTACTGGGCCGCCAATCCCTGACCGTCGCGGCTGGCAACCGACCCCGGCATTGGCTATGATTCGAACACCAATCGATAGCGTTCGCAGAAGAGACCCCGTTTGAAGCGGGGCGCCGAAGGCGCAACTACCCGGAAACGCTCAGGCAAAAGGACCGCGACCGCTGATTGGCTCTGGAGAGCGACCTGACAACAGGTCCACCGAAGGGGTAAGTGGCTTGAAGCTATTGATCTCTCAGGTTTTTGGACAGAGGGGCGGCGGATCTCGCGATCTGCCGCCCTTTTTGTCTATGCCTCGAAGGAAGAAACGATGGGATCAAAAACGCCTCTCTACGACAAACATGTCGAGGCCGGCGCGCGCATTGTCGATTTTGGCGGCTGGGACATGCCGCTGCACTATGGCTCGCAGAAAGAAGAGCACCACGCGGTAAGGACCAATGCCGGTCTATTCGATGTGTCGCACATGACCATCGTCGACCTGAAAGGCGAGCGCGTGCGTGATTTCTTGCGCTACCTCGTCGCGAACGATGTCGCCAAATTACAGAATGCCGGCAAAGCCCTCTATACCTGCATGCTCAACGAAGAGGGTGGGGTCATCGATGACCTGATCATCTATTTCATGACGGAGAGCTGGTTTCGCCTCGTCGTTAATGCCGCCACACGCGATAAAGACCTCGCCTGGATCCGCAAGCAGGCGGGAGCATTTGACGTCAAGGTCAATGAACGCGCAGAGCTTGCGATGATTGCGGTACAGGGCCCGAACGCACGCGAGCTGGCTGCCCCGTGTGTCGATAGCGAGTGGCGCCAGCAGGCGCTGGAACTGAAGCTGTTCACCGGCATGGAGGCAGGTGACCTGTTCGTGGCGCGTACCGGATATACGGGTGAAGACGGCTGGGAGATTCTGATGCCCGCAGCACGTGCGCCTTTAATATGGGATCGCCTGGTTGCCGGCGGCGTTGTCCCCGCTGGACTTGGGGCGCGTGACACGTTGCGTCTCGAGGCCGCGATGAACCTGTACGGCTCTGATATGGACGAGACGATCTCGCCACTTGAGGCCGGGCTCGCCTGGACCGTTGCCTGGGAACCGGCCGATCGAGACTTCATTGGCCGCAAGCCACTGGAAGCGATGCGCGCCAATCCGGACAAGCGCCGCTTCGTGGGATTGCTGCTCGAAGACAAAGGCGTCCTCAGAAATCACCAGCGAGTCGTCGTTGACGGCGTTGGTGAAGGTGAAATCACGAGCGGCGGCTTTTCGCCGACGATTGGCCGCTCCATTGCGCTGGCGCGAGTGCCGGCCGGCGACTATGACAGCGCGCATGTCGATGTGCGCGGCAAATTATTGAACGTACGTATCGTAAAGACGCCGTTTGTCCGCAATGGACAAGTGCGCATTGAACTGTAGGAGAGATTGATGAGTGAGCTGCCCGGAGATTTGTTGTACACGAAAGACCACGAGTGGCTGCGCCGCGAAGATGATGGCACGGTCTCAATTGGCGTCACGGACCACGCACAATCCGCACTTGGCGACCTTGTGTACGTGGAGCTTCCCGAAGTCGGCCAGGATGTAACCGACGGCGGCGACATGGCTGTGGTCGAATCGGTGAAAGCCGCGTCGGATGTGTATGCACCGATCGATGGCACGGTGGCCGCGGTCAACGAAGCGCTTGCCGATGATCCCGAAACGATCAACTCGGATCCGTATGGCGAGGGCTGGATTGTGAAAATAACACCGAGTGGCGATATTGATGAAAGTGCCTTGCTGACGCCGGATGCCTACCAGGCGCTGCTGGACGAAGAGTAAGTAAGACGATGCCATTTATTCCCCATACCGACGACGACACTCGTGAGATGCTCGAAGCGATAGGTGCGCCCGATCTCGACGCGCTGTTTGACGAGATTCCCAAAGACCTGTTGATCGAATCGCTTGATGGCGTTCCCGAAGCCATGAGCGAGATGGCGATTACGCGATTGATGCGCGAGCGTGCGGCCCAGGATGGGGCACCGCTGTGCTTCCTCGGCGCCGGTGCCTATGAGCACCACGTGCCGACTGCCGTCTGGGACATTGCCACGCGTGGTGAATTTTACAGCGCGTACACGCCGTACCAGGCCGAGGCCAGCCAGGGCACGCTGCAGACGATCTACGAGTACCAGACGATGATCACAGAGCTGACCGGCCTCGATGTCAGCAATGCATCGCTCTACGACGGTGCGTCGGCGCTCGGCGAAGCCGCGCTGATGGCGGTGCGCTGTAATCGCAGGGTGAAGAACGGGCGCATCGTCCTCGCGCCGGGCGTGAATCCGACCTACGAAAAGGTGGCATCGGCCATTGCCGGCACACAAAACATCACATTCGAACGGCTCGACATGGACATGGCGACGGGTAACGCGACGTCGGCCTTGCCGGACGGGGAAGGTCCTGTGGCCGTAGCCATCCAGCAGCCATCCTTCCCGGGCACACTCGAAGACGTTGATCGCCTTACAGACTGGGCACACGCGCAAGGCGCGTTCGTCATCGCTATAGTTAACCCGACGTCCCTGGCACTGCTCAAGGCGCCGGGTCACTGGGGATCGGAAGGTGCTGACATCGCGATCGGCGAGGGTCAGCCGCTTGGCGTTCCCTTGTCGTCAGGCGGGCCATACTTCGGCTTTATGACCTGCAAGCAAAAGCACGTGCGGCAGATGCCGGGACGCATCATCGGACGCACGACTGACCTCGATGGCGAAACCGGTTTTGCGTTGACGTTGCAGGCACGCGAACAACACATTCGTCGCTCCAAAGCGACCTCGAACATCTGCACCAACCAGGGCCTGATGGTCACAGCAGCGACGATCTATATGGCGCTCGTTGGTTATCACGGCCTGCGTTCAATCGCGACCCGATCGCATCAAAACACCACCTGCCTTGCTGATCGCCTGACCGCTATTGATGGCGTCGAGTGCCTTTTCGACGGCCCGTACTTCCACGAAGTTGCGTTGCGGCTCGACCGCCCGGTTGCACCGGTTCTCGCTGCACTCGCCGCACGGAATATCCTGGGTGGCTACGACTTGTCCGCGAGCAATCCCGATCTTGGTGACGCGCTGCTCGTGTGTGCGACTGAAACGAAAACTGACGTCGATATCGACGCCTATGTTTCGGCGCTGGCCGAGATTCTCGGCACAGAAAACAGGAAATCGGCATAACGATGGCAACAGTCAATTACGAAGGTGGGACCTATCGCACGTTTGGTGAGCTACCAACCGTCGGGTCGCTCGCGCCCGATGTGTCACTTGTCAATACCAGCCTGCAGGATGTATCGCTGGCCAACTTCATGGGCAAACGCAAGTTGTTCAATATCTTCATCAGCATCGACCGGCCAATTTGCGCAAAATCGGTCATCGAGTTCGATCGATTTGCCGAAGGACGCGACGACATTGTGATGCTGGCCGTCTCCTATGATCTGCCGTTTGCGCACCGGCGTTTCCAGGAAGAACACGATGTCGCGAACGTGATCGGCTTATCGGCAATTCGCCACGCGGGTTTCGGCGAGAATTACGGTGTGCAAATCGTTGAGGGGCCACTTGCTGGCATGTTCGCGCGCGCGATTGTTGTCCTCGACGAAAACAACACGGTCGTACACGTCGAACAAATCGAAGACATCAGGACCGAGCCGAACTACGGCGCGGCGTTCAAGGCGCTGGGCGTAAGCGTCGATGAGGAATAGACAAGCATGAGCACGTTGATTTTCGAAAAGTCACGCCAGGGCCGTCGTGCATTCGCGCAGGCGCCTCTGAATCCGTCGAATACGAATATCCCCGAGTCGTTCTTGCGTGACGACGAGCCGTTGTTGCCGGAAGCCTCCGAGTTGCAGGTCGTGCGGCATTACACACGATTGTCGCAGAAGAATTTTTCGATCGATACGCAATTCTATCCGCTGGGCTCGTGCACGATGAAGTACAACCCACGCGCGTGTAACGCACTGGCGTTGCTGCCTGGTTTCGCAGGTCGGCACCCGCTCGGTCCGGTCAGCCACGGCCAGGGTTTCATGAAGTGCATGTTCGAATTGCAGGAAATGCTCAAGTCGGTGACCGGTATGGTCGGTGTGTCGCTGACGCCTATGGCAGGCGCGCAGGGCGAGCTGGCCGGTGTCGCCATGATTCGCGCCTATCACCAGGAACGTGGTGACACCGAACGCAACGAGATCATCGTGCCGGATGCCGCACACGGTACCAACCCGGCGACGGCGACCATGTGTGGCTGCGTGGCCGTCGAAGTTCCGACCGATTCAGAGGGTGACGTGAATCTTGAGGCGCTCAAGGGAGTCGTTGGTCCGAAGACAGCAGGCATCATGCTGACCAACCCGTCCACGCTCGGCGTTTTCGAACGCCACATCATCGAGGTCGAGCGTATCGTCAGGGATGCCGGCGGCCTGTTGTATTACGACGGCGCCAACCTGAACGCGATTTGCGGCAAGGCACGGCCCGGCGACATGGGCTTTGATGTCATCCATATGAATCTGCACAAGACTTTCTCGACGCCACACGGCGGTGGCGGGCCAGGATCCGGCGCCATCGGCGTTGGCGAGCGTCTGTTGCCATACATGCCGATACCGGTCATCACCGAGCGGGAAAATGACGGCGAGGCATACTACGACTGGATCGAAGAAGATGACATGCCGCAATCGATTGGCCGCCTGTCAGGGTTTATGGGCAATTCCGGCGTGCTGCTACGCGCCTACATCTATATGCGCATGGTCGGCAATGCCGGCATGAAGCGGCTCGCAGAGTACGCGACGCTGAATGCCAACTACCTGCAGGTACGTCTTCGAGACGCCGGCTTCCAGCTCGCGTTCCCGAATCGCCGCGCCAGTCATGAGTTCATCGTCACTCTCAAGCACGAGGCGAGAGAATTCGACCTGACAGCGATGGATATCGCGAAGGCACTCCTTGATCTCAACTACCATGCGCCGACGACCTATTTCCCGCTGCTTGTTCCCGAATGCCTGCTCATCGAGCCGACTGAGACCGAGAGCAAGGAAACGCTCGACAACTTCGTCGATGCAATGGTCTCGATCGCGACGGAAGCGCGCGAGAACGGCACGAGTTTCAAGGAAGCGCCGTACAAGTTGCCGGTGCGACGTCTCGACGACGTCAAGGCTGCACGCCAGCTCGACCTCAAGTACCAACCCGACGCGAAAACCTAGTCGTACGACGCATCGAATCTATCGCACAGGCTCGAGGCCGGCATATTTGTTGCCGGTATGGCTCCCTGCGGTCCGCTTTACTACCGGCAACAAACATCCCGCCCTCGGCCTTCACGGAGATCGTAGAGGTTAAGTGAGGGCGCGTACCCGGTGTCGGGCCTGTGTGACGTTATGTGCGACGCGTCGCTTCGTTAGCTTGGTCGGTTGTGGTCAAATAGGGAACCGTTGCGCCGCAGGCCGGTCCTTTAACTTATGACACGACTTAGATTTCTCGCTGCCCTTGCAGCGCTCGCACTGATGAACACTGCTTCGGCGGCCGAGGACACGGCCTGGACCGAGACACTCGAGCGAATTTCCTCGGGGGTCGTTTCGATCCGCGTGGACAGCACTCGTGCGTTCGACACCGAATGGAACTCATCCAGCCAGGCGACCGGCTTCGTCGTTGATGCGGAGCAGGGCCTGATCCTGACAAATCGTCATGTCGTGACGCCGGGACCGGTCGTGGCCGAGGCGGTGTTTCGCAACAATGAAGAGGTGCGCCTTAGGCCGGTCTATCGCGATCCTGTGCACGACTTCGGTTTTTTTCGTTACGACCCGGCCGAACTCCATTACATCGATCCGGCCGAGTTGCCACTGGTACCGGACGGCGCCGGAATAGGGCGCGAGATCCGGGTCATCGGCAATGATGCCGGGGAGCAGTTGTCGATTCTTGCTGGCACGATTGCACGACTCGATCGCAAAGCCCCTGACTACGGGCGCGGCAAGTACAACGACTTCAACACCTTTTATTTGCAGGCAGCATCGGGCACATCGGGTGGCTCTTCGGGCTCGCCGGTGGTCAATATCGATGGCGAGGTTGTGGCCCTCAACGCCGGCGCCAACAACTCAGCTGCAAGCAGCTTCTTCCTGCCACTCGATCGGATTTATCGCGCACTCGATCTGATTCGGCAGGGCGAAACCGTTACGCGCGGCACGCTGCAGACGATGTTCGAGCGCAAGGCATTTGACGAGCTCAAGCGTCTCGGCCTGACTGACGAATCCGAGCACCTGGCCCGCATGACGTATCCCGACCAGACCGGCATGCTGACGATCGAACAGGTTATTCCGGATTCTCCGGCTGCCGGAAAACTGGCGCCTGGCGACATTCTCGTTCGCATCAACGGCGAGCTCGTCACGGAGTTCGTGCCGCTCGCCGCAATTCTCGACGATCATGTCGGCCAGGAGATCGAAATCCAGGTTGAACGTGGCGGTAAGAGTGTGACCGAGACCGTGCGTGTGTCGGACTTGCACGCCATTTCGCCGAACGAGTTTCTGGAGTTCGGTGACGCCATTGTCAACAACCTGTCCTATCAACAGGCACGCCACTACAATCGGTCACCGGAGGGCGCGTATGTCGCCAACCCGGGTTACCTGTTATCTAAATCTGCGATTCCCCGTGGTGCCGTTATTACTGAGTTTGGCGGCGAGCCTATTAACAACATTGATGAACTCGAGGTGGCCATTGACGGCCTCGCCGACGGTGAACGTGCGCAATTGCGCTACGTGACGATGGACAATCCGCAAAACAGCATCGTGCGTTCCTTCGAAATGGACCGCGTGTGGTTTCCTGTCAGGCGTTGCATGCGCGACGATGAGACGGGCGTGTGGCCCTGTCGTGATCTCGGACCTGGGCCGGAAGCCACACCGCCGAAAGTAGGTCACACCGAACTCAAGAAATATGATGACCCGCGCGTGAAGGCCATCGCACCGTCGCTCGTCGTCGTTACGTTTGATCTGCCGTACACGCTGTCTGGTGTCGCAGATCGGCACTACTACGGAACAGGATTGATTGTCGACAAGGAGCGCGGGCTGGTCCTGGTGGATCGCAACACGGTGCCGATCGCCGTCGGTGATGTGACCATTACTTTTGCAGGCTCGCTTGAGGTCAAGGCCAAAGTTGAGCAACTGCACCCTCTGCACAATCTTGCCATCGTCTCCTACGACCCTGCGACGATTAACGATACGGCCGTCAAGGTCGCGGAATTCAATCCGACTGAATTAAAACCGGGCGATGACGTCTGGGTCGTCGGCATCAAAGGCGATCATCAGCTTGCTCACCAGCGCAGTACCGTGTCGTCGGTTGGACCTTTGAATTTGCCGCTGTCCCGCACTTTGCGTTTTCGTGATTCGAATATCGAGGGTGTCAATCTCGTCAATTCGCCGACCGATTACGACGGCGTATTGGTCGACAAACGCGGGCGCGTTGCGGCCATGTGGTCGAGCTTCGCGATTCAGTCGGGCGGTGAAAATTCGCAGGTGAATCGTGGCGTTGGCGCGGATCTCGTCATGGAATTTGTCGACATCGTGCGAGAAGAACGGCCGTTCTTTTCACTGGAAGCCGAGTTTGTGTATTCACCGTTGTTTGCCGCTCGTAACATGGGTGTCGATGAAGAATGGCTGGCTCGGCTCGAGGCCGATAACCCGGTCAATCGCCGCGCTCTGAGCATCACACGACTCGTCGCCGGCACCGATGCGGCCACTAATTTGCGCAACGGCGACATGATCCTGGCCGTCGATGGTGAGGTGGTGACGACATTCCGCAGCCTCGAGAAAGCGGTTCAGAAACCGCAAGTCACAGTAACCGTGTGGCGCAATGGCGGTGCTCACGATATCGAAATTGAGACAGCGGTACTGGACGGCCGCGGCATCGACAGAGCAGTATCATGGGCAGGTGCGCTGATCCAGAATCCGCATCGGCCAATGGCCGCGCAGCGGGGCATCGACCCCTACGGCGTGTACGTTGCCTTCTTCAGTTACGGTTCGCCTGCGACGCGATACGGACTGTGGGCAGGCCGTCGCGTCATTGAGGTTGACGAAACACCGACTCCGGATCTGGAAGCGTTCATTGCGGCAGTTGCGGCAAAACAGGATCGCGAGTCTGTGCGCCTTAAGACGGTGACTTGGAACGACGTGGTCGAAGTCATCACATTGAAACTCGATAATCAGTACTGGCCAGCGTATGAGATCAAACGAACCGAAGATGGTTGGCGACGGACAAAGATCGGCTCCTAAGTCGCTATTGGTAGCGATCGTCCTGCTGCTGGCTGCCGGCGGCTTCGCCTCGGCACAATCGCTGTACAAGTATCGCGGTGCTGACGGTGAGTGGATCTATTCGGATCGCCCGCCCGACGATGACACCCTCGTCGAGATCCGCCAGCTCGAAGGTGCGTCCATAGACGGTCCCGAGGTCGATGTCACGCACGAATTTGCCGGCCGTACGGTCCAGCTCATTGCACACAACGAATCGTATGCTCCGGTTGAACTCGTCGTTACGTTCAAGACGATTCGAGGACTGGAATTCCCGCACCCGGACCAGTCCCTGACCTGGGTCGTTCCACCCCGTACCGATCTCTCGCTGATCGCTCTCGATTTGCTCGAAAATGAGGCGGCACCGTTTCTCGAGTACCAGTACCAGTACCTGGCCGGCGATCCTGCTGCACGCCATCGTCCGGGCCAGGCCTACCGTGTACCGTTTGCGATCGCGACAGATCATCCTGTCACGCAGGCCTTTCCCGAGGTGGCGACACATTTGACGCGCGATAGTCACTACGCGGTGGATGTCGCAATGCCGATCGGCACTGACATCATGGCGGCGCGTGGTGGGGTCGTATTTGATATTGCTGCCAGTAACTTTCGCGGTGGGCTGGATCCGGCACGTGACGGGCCCGCTGCGAACGTCATACGCATCCTGCATGACGACGGTACCTATGCGATTTATGCGCACCTGAACACCAACTCGATTCGTGTTCGTCCTGGTGATCGCGTGCAGCGTGGTCAGTACATCGCAGACTCAGGTAACACGGGTTTCTCTAGCGGTCCGCATCTGCATTTCGCAGTCGTACGCAATGCCGGCATGGCGATCGCGTCAGTGCCTGTCACTTTTGCGGGGCAGAACTCGGCGACCATCGTCCCGGCTTCCGGGATGGCGCTGACGGCGTATTGACACCCGTACCGCTATCCCCGCAGTTTCTTCAGACTGGTTTCTGGCAGCTCACAATGCGTACCGATGCATCGATAGGCAACAGTTTCTCCATCAAGCGGCTTGCGCTCGGCCAACAGGCCCGGCAGTGCTTCTTCGTCTCTGTCTATCGCAAGTAAGACGCGCGATGGCGCATATATCCTGCCGAGCTGGTCACGCCACTCGGCAACTTCTTCTGCATCGCCTCGTATCACGATGATCTCGGGTGGCTCGAGATACTCCTCGAGTGCCGCGATCAACGTGACGTGGCCGTGTGGATACTCGTCCATGGCTTTCCACGCACCGCGCAGTGCTTTCTCGGCAGCATCAATGTAACGCTGTTCGCCCAGTACATGCCCCAGTCGCTGCAACGCGAGTGCCGCAATGCCATTGCCGGACGGAATGGCATCGTCGGCAAAAGGCTTTGGCCGATGCATCAGCGTTTCGTGGTCATCGGCCGTGAAGAAGAAGCCACCGCCTTCGGTATCTTCGAAATGCCCGAGCATCAGATCGGCAAGCTCGATCGCGAATTTCAGGTGCGGCGTGCTCCATCGAGATTGCAGCAGCTCGAGGATGGCATCGACCAAGAATGCGTGGTCATCGAGGTATGCGGAGAATCGCGCCTGGCCATCTTTGTAACTGGCGAGCAAGCGGCCATCGACAACAAGATTGTCGCGAATGAAGTTACAGGCCGATTCGGCCGCGTCGATCAGGTCGTCGCGTTCGAGCACGCGGCCCGCGATCGCCATGCCGCGGATGGCAAGCGCGTTCCACGACGTCAGTTGCTTGTCGTCGCGCCCTGGCGGCACCCGGGTCTCGCGCTCGGCGAGCAGCAGCTTGAGGGCTGGTGCAATCTTCGACTCCGGATCATCGACAGCCTGGTGCACGGTCAGGTGCCACTTGCCCTCGAAATTCGCTTCCTTGTCGAGGCCGAATTTTCGAGCGACCAGGCCGAACTGCTCGTCGTCGAGCAGCGCACCTGCTTCATCCGGCGTCCAGACGTAGTACTTGCCTTCCTCACCTTCGGAATCGGCGTCGCGCGAAGAGTAGAAACTACCATCGGGTGATTGCATGTCGGCAAGCATCCAATCGGCTGTTCGACTGGCCGTTTCCCGGAACAACGGCTCGCCCGTTGCAAGAAATGCCTGTGAATACGCGCTGAGCAAAGCACCGTTGTCGTACAACATTTTCTCGAAGTGCGGGATCTGCCAGTAGCGATCGACCGAGTAGCGGCAGAAGCCACCGCCGACATGGTCGAAGATGCCACCGTCGGCCATGCGGGTGAGTGTCAGCGTTGCCATGAACAGGGCATCAATGTCCGGCTCTTCGTCGTTGGCCGTGCCTCTCCAGGTTCGTAGCAGCCACTCGATCGTCCCCGGATGCGGAAACTTCGGCGCGTCGCCGTGGCCGCCGAAGTCATAGTCAAAGTTCTTGCTCAGCAGTTGTCGCAGTTGTTCAGCCGGCGCCGGCGTCAGCGCAAGGTCGTCTGCGGCGGCCTCCGGTACAAGTCGGTCGAAAACCTCGCTGAGGCGCTGGCCCTGATCACGAACGGCGTCACCTTGTTCTGCGTAGTAGCTCGATACTTTCTGTAACAACTCGCCGAACGAGGGCATCCCATATCGCGCCTCATTTGGAAAATAGGTACCGCCGAAAAACGGCCGCTGGTCGTCGGCGCTGAGGAACATGGTCAGCGGCCAGCCGCCGCCACGCTGCGTAAGCAATTGATGCGCGGTCTGGTAAATCTTGTCCACATCCGGCCGTTCTTCACGATCAACCTTGATATTGATGAACAGCTCGTTCATTAGCTTGGCCGTGGCCTCGTCTTCAAATGACTCGTGCGCCATGACATGGCACCAATGGCAGGCCGAATAGCCGACCGACAGCAATACGGGCTTGCCGGTGTTGCGGGCGAGTTCAAACGCCTCCTCGCCCCACGGGTACCAGTCGACCGGATTATCAGCATGTTGCAGGAGGTAGGGACTGGTTTCAGAGGCGAGGCGATTGGTCATGGTTTGTTATGATACAGCCCATGATTGTCTATCCCGATATCGACCCGATTATTTTCTCGATCGGCGTCGTCAAGATCCGTTGGTATGGCCTGATGTACGTCATCGGCTTCCTGTTCGCGTGGTGGCTGGCCAGAAAACGCAGCCAGTTGCCTCATTCGAGTATCAAGGATCCGCAACAGGCTGATGACCTGATTTTTTACGGGATGCTGGGTGTAATTCTCGGCGGACGTGTCGGCCATGCCTTGTTCTACAGCTCAACGAGCTTCGCCGACGACCCGCTCTACCTGTTCAAGATCTGGGAAGGTGGCATGTCATTCCACGGCGGACTCATCGGCGTGCTGGTGGCGATGTGGCTGTTCGGCCGCAAACTCAATCTGACCCTTTGGCAGGTGACCGATTTCATAGCGCCGATGGTGCCGCTGGGGCTTGGTTTCGGGCGTATTGGCAATTTCATAAACGGTGAGCTCTGGGGCAAGCCAACCGATTTCGCCTGGGGCGTGCTCTACAACGGCCAGGTATTGCATGCATCACAGCTTTACGAAGCGGTGCTCGAGGGATTTGGCCTGTTCGCGATTCTGTGGTGGTATTCGTCAAAACCGCGGCCGTACATGGCGGTGTCGGGGCTATTCCTGTTCCTGTATGGCGTGGGCCGTTTTCTCATCGAGTTTGTTCGCGTCCCTGACGCGCATATTGGTTACCTGGCGGCGGATTGGGTGACGATGGGCCAGGTCCTGAGTGCGCCGATGATACTCGCCGGTGCTACGTTGCTAATCCTGGCGTACACACGAAATAACAAGGAGGCAGCTGCCTGATATGCATCAATACCTGTCCCTGATGCGCGAAGTGCGCGACAACGGTGTCAAGAAAGAAGACAGAACCGGCACGGGCACGCTGAGCCTGTTCGGTCACCAGATGCGCTTCGACCTGAGCGAAGGCTTCCCGGTCATAACGACCAAGAAATTGCATCTACGCTCCATCATTCATGAACTGCTGTGGTTCCTCAGGGGCGACAGCAACATTCAGTACCTGAAGGACAACGGTGTTTCGATCTGGGACGCCTGGGCCGACGAGAATGGCGAACTCGGACCCGTTTACGGTGTGCAGTGGCGCAACTGGCCGAAGCCCGACGGCGGGCACGTCGACCAGATCTCGCAGATCATGCGGCAGTTGAAGGAAAACCCTGATTCACGCCGCATCATGCTGAGCGCCTGGAACGTTGGCGAGATCGAGAACATGGCGTTGCCGCCGTGCCATTGCCTGTTCCAGTTCTGGGTAGCTGAAGGCAAGCTCTCCTGCCAGCTGTACCAGCGTAGCTGCGATATTTTTCTTGGCGTGCCATTCAACATCGCGTCGTACGCTTTGCTGACGCACATGCTGGCGCAACAGGCGGACCTCAAAGTCGGCGATTTTGTCTGGACCGGCGGCGACTGCCACTTGTACAGCAACCACCTCGAACAAGCCGACGAGCAATTGCAACGCGAGCCGTTGCCGTTGCCACGTCTTGCGATCAAGCGTCGCCCGCCGAGTATCTTCGATTACGAGTACGAAGACTTCGAGATCCTCAATTACGAATCGCACCCGCACATCAAGGCTGCGGTGGCCGTGTGATTTCTTTGATCGTCGCCGCGTCGATGAATAATGTCATCGGCGCCAAAGGCGATTTGCCGTGGCGCCTTTCCGCAGACCTTAAACGCTTCAAAGGGCTGACTATGGGCAAACCCATTGTCATGGGCCGCAAGACCTACGAGTCCATTGGTCGCCCGCTACCTGGCCGACAGAACATCGTTGTTACCCGCAATCCTGACTTCGTGGCCAATGGATGTGACGTTGTGCCATCGATCGACGCCGCCATCGACGCCGCCGGTGATGCCGAGGAAATTATGGTGATCGGCGGTAGTCACATATACGAAGCGTTTCTGCCAAGAGCCGATCGCATCTACCTGACACGCGTGCAGGCCGAGGTTGAGGGCGATGCGTATCTGCCAGATCTTGACGCAGACGCCTGGCGAGAGTTATCAGTTGAGTCGTACGCCGCCGATGATTCCAATGACTATGATGTTATCTTCTCAGTGCTTGAGCGCGGGCTCTAAACCAAGATCTGTGCGAGGCACCTGATCAATGCCTATTCAGTCACCACCGGGTTCGGATCGCCTGCCTGGAACGGATACAGCGCGAAGTACTTCGGCACACCCTTCATTACACCTTCCTCGAGGTTCTCCAGGTCTTTCTGAGACACCTTCCCTTTGCCAACGGCCTCCCAGATGAGTTGGTCTTTTTCGTTGTCGATGAGGTCAATGTTGAAGGTGCCTTCCGTGTATTGGGATACATGGGTTTCAGTTCCATAGCCGTATCCGCCCCAGGTGTTGTAGTACCCTCCACGATAACCGTAGTAGCCGCCGTGCATTGGCGGAGGCGCCGACGTTGTTCTGACCTGCGTCTTTTCCTGCATGATGCCGTTAAAGTTCACCCAAAGGTCCGGGTCGTCGGCCTTTGCGTAGCCGCGCTTCTCCATTTCGATGTCGATTGCGGCTTGCATGTATTGGGAAAAGAAGCTCTCGTAGTTACCAGCATGGGGTCCTGCGTTTTCCATGAAGTTGTAGGTCGTGTACGAGCCAAAATCGACGCTGCGATCGTAGTCTGAGCGAATATTGCTCGAAGAACAGCCACTGAGCAGGACCAGGGCCGCCGCCAGGCCGAGTAATTTGGAAGTTCGCTGCATTTTCACTTTTCTGCTCCCGTTTATGGACTGTAATGGTACAAGATTTCGAATCTGCTGTGCCGCAGGATAAGATATCCAGATGGCAGAGATCATACAACAGCTGACGGAAGAGCTCGGCCCCGATGGAGTCGTCGGAACCGAGCGACTGCGCGTACGCGCCACATCCTATTGGGATTCATCACCGACGGAGGCGCGGTGTTTGCTATTACCTCAGTCGACCGAGCAGGTTGCCAATGTCATGCGGATTTGTCACGAGCACGGGCAAAGCGTTGTCGTGCAGGGTGGCTTAACCGGCATCGTCGAAGGAGCGCTTTCGACCGCGGACGACGTCATCATCTCGCTCGAGCGCATGCACGACATAGAGTCAGTCGATGCTCTGGATGGTGTTGCTGTTATTCAGGCCGGAGCGGTACTACAGACAGTTCAAGAACAGCTGGCAGAACAGGGCTTCCTTTTCCCGCTGGATTTTGGTGCTCGCGGCAGCGCGACAATTGGCGGTGCGACCGCGACAAACGCGGGCGGCCTCAACGTATTGAGGTACGGCATGATGCGCAATCTCGTGCTTGGTCTTGAAGCCGTGCTTGCCGACGGCACGGTCATCTCATCGATGAACACGATGCTGAAGAACAACACGGGCTACGACCTCAAACAGCTTTTTATCGGCAGCGAAGGCACGCTCGGCATTGTTACGCGCGTTGTCGTCAAGTTGTATCCACTGACAACGAGTCGCCAGACAGCAATGCTCGCGATGAATTCCTTCGATGCGGTGGTCCGGTTGCTACAGTCGATGCGTACCGGCCTGGCCGGAACGCTTAGCGCTTATGAGGTCATGTGGAATAACTATTTCACCGCTGTGACCGGGGAGGGTGCGCACGTTGCTCCCCTTGCTCCCGACCATCCATTTTATGTGCTTGCCGAAGCTGAAGGATCGGACACGGAAGCGGACGAAGAGCGCTTCCAGCGACTACTCGGGCAAGCGCACGAGAGTGGGGACATTGTCGACGCGGTGGTGCCCAAATCAGAGTCGGAGCGAGATGCACTCTGGGCTATCCGCGAGCAATTTGAGGCGGCGCAACCTGCCTATCTGTATGACGTCAGCTTGCCCATGAAGGCGATGAGTTCCTACGTAGAGAAACTCGAGGTCGGGCTCAAGGCGTGGCGCCCGGATGCTGAGTGTAATGTTTTCGGGCACATCGCAGACGGCAACCTGCATATTTTCGTCAAACCATTTGATAACGGCGCTCATCACGCGGCGAGTGACAAGATCGTCTATGGCTGCCTCGATGGGCTCGGTGGTTCAATTTCCGCTGAGCACGGCATTGGCATCGAGAAAAAGCACTGGCTTGGGGAAACGCGTTCCTCGGCAGAGATCGAGATGATGCGCAGCCTCAAAACATTGCTCGATCCAAAGAACCTGCTCAATCCCGGAAAAGTGGTCGATTAAAAGACTGCCGACCGGCTCGCAGGCACTTAGCGGCAATAAGTAAATCCCCAAATAGAAATATTCACTGAGACGGACCATTGTGGCGAGGTTGTGCCGGCGCATGAACACGTCGCCGGACCTCATCACAGGTCTGTTTCATGCACATGAGACAACTAAGCGCACAGGATGCAGCTTTTCTCTATCTTGAAAGCCGCGGGGCGCACCTGCACCTGACGTCCCTGAATATCTACGACCAGTCGACCGTGCCCGGCGGCAAAGTGCGCCACAAGGATATCCTCAGGTACGTCGAAAGCCGGCTGCACACATCGCCCATCTTCAGGCAAAAGCTGGCATCGCTGCCATTCAGTGTCGACTATCCGTACTGGGTGGACGACGAGCAATTTGATCTTGAGTTCCATGTCCGACATCTCGCGTTGCCCGAACCACGCGATTGGCGGCAGCTGTGCATCCTCGTGGCACGCCTGCATTCACGCCGCCTGGATCTAAGCCGCCCACCGTGGGAAATGTACGTCGTGGAAGGCCTCGACAACGTCCCCGGAATTCCCGAAGGCGCGTTCGCTCTCATCTCGAAATATCATCATGCAGCTATTGACGGGGTATCCGGCCAGGAGATCCTGAGTGGCCTGCACAGCACGACACCAGAGTTTGAATCGGACCCCGATGTTGAGGATTGGGAGCCGCAGACTGAACCGTCCCTGCTCGGCTTGTTGACGCGTGCCGCGGTCAACAATATCCGCCAGCCATTTCAGCTGGCGAAGGCCGTATCGGCGACGCTGCCTGGTATCAGCCAGTCTCTTCTCAGGGGCGAATTACCCGAGATCACACCGGATAACGACGTGCCCGAGACACGATTCAATGAAGAAGTCTCGCCACACCGTGTATTCGAGGGCCAGACGTTCAAGCTGAAAGATCTTGCCGCAATCAGATCAGCCGTGTCGGGTGCCACAGTCAACGATATCGTGCTGACCATCTGTGGCGGGGCGCTACGCGAATACCTGCTCGACAAAGACGAGCTTCCCGGGGAGTCATTGGTTGCGATGGCGCCAATCAACACGCGCATCGCTACGGAGAAGGGAACGGGCGGCAACAAGCTGGCGATGATGTTCGTGCCGATTTACTCGGATGTCGAGGACCCGATTGCGCGTTTGCGCGCGGTCGTCGAGGCAACCAGGAACGCCAAGGAAACTCGCAACGCTATCGGTGCCAGGCAGATGACCGACCTCACACAGCATATTCCGTCGGCAACGAACGCGCTGGCTGGCCGGCTGATTACCGGATTGGGTCTCGGGCATCGCGCGATTCGCCTGTGCAACTGCACGATCACCAACGTTCCGGGCCCCCAGCAACCGCTGTACTTCAACGGTGCGAAGCTACTCAAAATGACGGGCAGTGCGCCGATCATTGACGGTATGGGCCTGATCATCACCGCAATCAGCTACAACGGTGAGATCATTTTCTCGTTTACGGCTTGTCGGGAAATGACGCCGGATCCTGAAAAACTCCCCGCCTACACCCTGAAAACATTCAAGGCGCTGCGCAAGGCTGCCGCGGCTACTTGACGCTGCGCAGCTTCACCTCTTCATCGTCTGCCTGGTTGAGATGCTTGAGAAACAGCCGGCGAATTTGATCGGCATGTTCGTGAACGGTCGCGGCCGTCCAGTCGTCTGTCGCGACAGGCGGCAACACTTTGACGTCGATCCTGGCGGGCCGAATGATCGCACCGGTCTTGGGCATGGAATCGGATGAGTTCGCAATCACGATCGGTATGACAGGTACGCCGGCTTGCATGGCGATATGAAATGCTCCCATTTTGAACTCGCCCAGCTTGTAGCCGAGGCTGCGCTGCCCTTCAGGAGCTATGGCAATCGAGATACGCTCCTTGAGGCGCCTGACCGCCGGTTTCAGGGCATCGATCGCCTGGTCGTGGTTGCCGCGATCGATGAACATGGTGCCCACCGCACCGAGGATCGTGCCGACAAGCGGATTCGATTGCATTTCTGTCTTGACGACGCCCGAGAAATTACGCCGCAACAGCCGCGCGAGGATCAATGCGTCGGTGGCGCTTTGATGATTGAAGATAAACACGGCCGGCCGGTGTGACCAAAGGTGTTCTTCACCCTCGGTCGCGACCTGGAGTCCGGCCGCCGCGCTGCCGAAATCACCCCAGATGGGGATCGCAGTATTAATGAGTTCCCGCCTGGATTGATTCAGGAACCAGCCGGGCAATCCGGCCAGGAAGGAGCCGAAGAAACCGCCGCAGACGAGTCCGGTTCTGGCGATGTCCCAGACGCCAGGCCGGCCGCGGCTGTCGAAGTTCTGTACCGGCCAGCCCTCGCGCCGCGCCTTACTCTGCAACTCCGCATCGGCATTCACCGGCCGCGGGGATCCGACGGCCTCGAGCAGCGGGATATCTTCGCCACCGTCCGTATAGAAATAGCTCTTGCTGAGGTCGATGTCGTTGTCTTCGGCGAAACTGCGTGCGGCGTCGAGCTTGCCTTTGCCGAAACACACAGGTGGTACGAGTTCGCCCGTTAGGGCGCCGTCCTCCACTTCGAGATGGTTGCAGAGCACATGCTCGATGCCGAGTTCGGCAGCGATATGCTGTACCTGGTATCGCGTCGCAGACGATACGATGACGACCGTGTGTCCTTTCGCGAAGTGGGCATCCACGAGCGCCCGGGACTCCGGATAGATGTTGCCGGACAGTTCATTCGTGTAGACCTGCTCTGACGTTTCCGCCAGCAGGCTGTTCGATATGCCGCGCAAGCTCGCTGCCGCCTGCGCCAGGATGTCGGGAAAGTTGCTCAGCTTCAGACCATACTCCCAGCCGGCAGCCAGCTGAGTAATCGCCTCACGAGGTGGCATGTCACCGCTCAATACACGCTGCCTCAAGAAGGAAAGAACCGAGAATCCGGCGATCAGAGTACCGTCGAAATCAAAGAATGCAGCCGTCGTACGCCCGCCTCTCGATTGGTCAACGTCGGCCGTAATGTGTGCGTAGTGTTTCATTATTCGCCCTTGAAGAGAGATACCGCAGCATTTCTCAACGTCCTGAAGTAGACACCTGCAGCCTGGCCGCTGGCTTCTATCGCTGTGGTGCCGACAAATCCGGCATACCGCGCTTGCAATGCGAGCGTGGATGTCAGGCCGCGCCCGTCAAATGATTTGTCCGTCACAACTTTGAGCTCGTGCGTGAGTGAGTCGCCATGCCGTTGCAGCAAGTCCCACATCTCTGCAATGCCGGTCTCGATCGCATCGGCGCTGAGAATCATGTTGTCGAGTTGCAGAAAACCGAAGCGTGTCATTTGCCGCGACAGCTGGTCCGCACGATTGGCAAAGTACTCATAGAGCACCCTGTAATCGCGCTGTACCGTCGGTCCAAACAGCGGGTCTTGCCTGGCTTCGAGGCTAATTTCGATCGTATGCCAGTCTCGGTTCGCAAGGCATTGAATCGCAGCAGGAAAAAGCTCGGTTTCCTCGAACCGGATGTGTTGCCGGAGTCTGCCGATGTACTTGTTGGTTGCAGTGCGCACAGCTTCTGCCGCCTTCGGCGTTTTGCGTTGGGCAGCGGTGTCGAGCAGTTTCTGAATCCTAGCCGTATCCCCGTGCATTGCGTTGTGGTCTTTTCGCAGGTGAGCCACATCTTTGGCTCTGTCGGGGTTGCGCTGCACGAGCTTGTCGAACATCAGGTCTTCGGTCGGGTGATGCACGGCGTCAGTGTATTCGTGCATGTAATGCACGATGTCCTGAATCAGGTAGAAATCTGCTGCCGCGGTGAGACTTGTCGCGGTCAGTTGTTCTTCCAGCGTTTCGAGCAACAGGCCCAGGTACCGATGTTCGTCGCTCAGAGTAACAATCGCGTCAGGGAGTTTTATTGCCGGGACAGCCACTATCCGGACTCCGCAAGTGTGGTGATATCGGCGTTGCCGGCTTCACTGTCCTGTTCCGGGTAGAGCTTCGAAACGACAAATTGCAGAGTTTCCGAATAGTAGTCATACGGATCGAAAACCTGCCAGTCGTCGCGGTCCTGAACGAGCCGGTCGGCGATCGCAAGCAGCACCCAGGGATTGACGGACATGCCAATGTGCGATGACAGCACTCTGAGGTTTTCTCTCGGTGCCGAGTTGTCACTTTGTTCGACAATGTACTGCGGGATGATCGAAGACGCTTCGTCAACAACACCATCCAGGGGACTGTGAATCGAAATACAGGGCAGAGCCGGCCGGTCTGAGTCCCAATGCAGCAGCCCCGCGCGACCCGCGAGTTCAGCGTGCGACTGACGATTCATCCAGTAGCCAAACGCGCTGACAACGCGATTGACGTGTGTGGTCAGGTAAGGGTGAAAGGACGGCGAGCCGAGCATAATGACGCGGTCAACGACGTCAGGCATTTGCAGCGCAAGTTCCCTGGCATAAACGCCACCGAGACTCTGTCCGATCAGGGACACGGGTGCCGAGTGCTTGTCTGCGAGTTTCTGGATGGTGCCGCCAACCTTGACGATCATGTTATCCAGCTGCTCGCCCCAGCTTGTCTCCTGTGGACCAAGATTACGGCCCAGGCCCCAGCTTTGAGCCTCAAATCCGTGGCGATTCAGGTAGCGATTGAGCCGCAGTAGTGTGTTGCCCGATGCCAGGAAGCCGGGAAATGTAATCACGGGCCGATTACCACCGCCATGCGGTGTCACTTTGTTCCAGAGGCAGCTGCTGAGCATGCTAGCTGCGAGCTCCCCTCTCGCACCAAGCAAGTCCATCTGGAGCTTGAATAGATCAGTCAGCATCGTCGTTGCAGCCGCAATGTCGTCGGCTTAGATCAGGTTCATCGGTATCAATGACAATTACAATACGGATATTGCGCATTCTGCAGGCCTCTAATGCCCCTCATAATGGGTCTGTCGTGAACAGCGGAATCGGCAGGTGAACGAGCGGCTCAAATCCGGTGGAGCTACGCGCCAGAGAATCCTCGTGGCGTCATTGCTGCTGTTCAACGAGCAGGGCGAGCCCAGGACGACCACCAATGACATCGCCAACGAAGTCGACATCAGCCCGGGGAACCTGCATTACCACTTCCACAAGAAATCGGACCTGGTTGACGCGCTACTCGCGGAGTTTCGGGCAGACGCGAGGCGAGTGCTTCGGCCATCAGATGCAGAGCAGGCCTCGCTCGAGAATTTCTGGATATTCCTGCACCTGCTACTTGAACTAACCGCCGCATATCGTTTCCTGTTTCGCGATATGGAGTCCCTCACGGTTGAGTACCCCAATGTCGGCAGGGCGATGCGACATTTTGCGAAGGGGCTTGCGGCTGCATTCGAGTTTCACCTGCAAACCCTGGCGGACGGTCGTATTCTCAGTCCTGGAAGTGAAGAGATGCATGTCGTCGCCAGGGATCTCGCAGTCATCGCGCTTTTTTCGCAAAGATTCGACGCACTCATCGACGCATCCTCAGCCGCTGACGTCTCGTCATTGCGCATCGCCAGGTCGATTCTCAACATATTGAAGCCGTTCGTCGCCGAAGGCGCCGCTGAGCACCTGGATGAATTGGCCAGTCACTACGAAGCGTCAGGCTAGCTAGCTGCCCAGGCCCTTCTGAAATTTCCGGAATGACGCCTGGTATTTGTCGCGCGCTTTTTCGCCGTCTTTCACCAATTCGTCAAACTTGTCACTGACTTCTGTCTGCATCGTCGAGACCAGTCCCAGACTTGCCAGAAAAACTTTATTTGCGATAACAAACGGCTGTCCGATCATGCTGTCTTCCAGCATCTCAAACACAGATTTTTCGGGTTTCTTGCGTGTAGCTACTCTCTTCTTCACTACTTTCTTTTCTGTCATCGTATTACTCCTTGCCTACCTCTTCCTTTGTTACTTTGACGATTTCTTTCGCCGCTGGTTTTGCGACGGCCTTGAGTTTCGCGGTCGAACGGGTTTTCTTACGCGTTGTCGTTGCTTTGCCGTCAAGCTCCTTCAGAATCTTGTTTAACTTCCTGTTGATTGAGTCGAAGTCCTTCTTGGTCGGCACGTTCAGCCGTTCCATCGCATCTGCGACCCGTGAATCAAAAACGTCGTGCAGCTTGTCAAGTTTCGACGTGTCACGTACCTGATCAATGAGCCCGGTCGCCTTCGACTGTGCATCGCTGGTCATGCCACGAATGGCATCCTGAACGTCATCGATCAAGGACTCGGTCTTCTTGGATGTCTTGTCACGAAAGTCCTCGCCTTCTTTGACGAGAGTATCGAAGGTCTTCACGCCGACCTTCTGGGCATTCGACAGCGCGCCGAGTCCTGCCAGGAACACATGTTCGAACTGTTCCGCAATCTCGCCGATCTTCGAGTCGCTATCCCTTTGTTTTGTTTCATGTTTTACTGTAGTCATTGACCTCTCCTGAGCGTCACAGTCCTGCCATGATCAGAAGCGTAGCTGCTTCGATTAGGGTGTACACACTAGAATCGGAACGAGTTGAATCGACAAATGAAGATCAGACGCAGCCACGCACTAGGGCTGGAAGAAGCCCGGGATCGGATTGACCACCTGGCCGCGAAGCTCGGACACAAATATTCATTGACGTCGAGCTGGAGCGGAGATCACGTGGTGGTGCGTGGCAGCGGCGTCAGTGGCAGGATTGTTGTTGCCCACGAGTTCGTAGAGGCAGATATCGAACTCGGTGCTCCTCTAATGCTTATGGAGGGCCTCATACGGGCGGAGATCGAAGCCGCAATGGATGAGCACTTCGGGCAGGTTCCGCAGTGAGTCTCCCGATCTAGAGTCGTTCGAATTTCGCCGTGAAGTGCCGCAGGAACCTCGGTGCTTCGGCGATACGCACGCCACGAACCTCATTGCGGCGCTCCCATACCTGGCCTGTCGCCTCAAGCACGTAATCCATATGGCTTTGTGTGTAAACGCGCCGTGGAATCGCGAGTCGTAGCAACTCGAGCCGGGCAGGTTTCTCTTTGCCAGAATGCGGGTCGAGTCCGAACATGACGGAGCCGATTTCGACACCGCGAATGCCGCCTTCAATGTACAGCTCGATCGCGAGCGCCTGGCCCGGGTATTGCAACGGGTCAATGTGAGGCAGAAAGCGCGCCGCATCGAGATACACGGCGTGGCCGCCCGCCGGTGCGACGACCGGAATCCCAGCGTCGAGAAGATGGTTCACGACATAGCGTGTCGAATCGAGGCGATAGTTGAGATAGTGCTCGTCGAGAATTTCGCACAGGCCAACCGCGATCGCGTCGAGGTCACGCCCGGCCAGTCCACCGTAGGTTGGGAAGCCTTCAGTCAAAATCAGGATGTTGCGTTCGCGGTGCGCCAGTTCGGCATCATTGGTGCACAGGAACCCACCTATGTTGGCGAACGCGTCTTTCTTGGCCGACATTGTGCAGCCATCAGCGTAGCTGAAGATTTCTCGAGCGATATCAATTGTCGCTGTGTTCTCGAATCCCGGTTCACGACGTTTGATGAACTGGGAGTTCTCGGCAAATCGGCAGGCATCGATATAGAAAGGAATACCGGCGGCCCTCGCGACACGGCTTATCTCGCGAATATTGGCCATTGAGACGGGCTGACCGCCACCCGAATTGTTGGTAATGGTCACCATGATCAACGGGATCTTTTCAGGTCCGTGCTCGGCAACGACTTTCTCGAGTGCGGCGATGTCCATGTCGCCTTTGAACGGATAGTCAGAGTCGAGATCGCCGGCTTCGGCGCAGGGCAGGTCGAGCGCCTCGCCACTGTTGTACTCGACGTTCGCACGGGTGGTGTCGAAGTGCGTGTTGTTCGGCACAATCGAACCGGGCTGCACCATCACTCCAAACAGAATGTGTTCTGCTGCACGTCCCTGATGTGTCGGGATGACTTGCTCGAAGCCGAAGATGTCCTTCACCGTATCGCGAAAGCGATACCAGCTGCGCGCGCCCGCGTAGGACTCGTCACCGCGCATCATCGCGGCCCAGGCCTCAGCCGACATCGCACTCGTGCCTGAGTCCGTGAGCAGGTCGATGATGACGTCTTCTGCTGCAAGCAGAAACGGGTTGAAGTGGGCGTTCTCGATCAACTGCTCGCGCTCGTCGCGCGTGGTCAGCTTGATCGGCTCGACCATCTTGATGCGAAAGGGCTCGATAATGGTTTTCATGAAGTCATCTCGTTAGTCGATCTGCTCGAATCGAGCCTGGAAGAAACGCAAAACCTCCGGTTCGTAAGCAAAGCGCAGGCCTTTGATTTCATCCCTGCGTTGCATCACGTTCTCGACGGCGCCAACCGTCACATCCATATGTGCCTGCGTGTAGACGCGGCGCGGAATGGTCAGGCGCACGAGTTCGAGTTTGGGTTTGTAGTTTTCACCCGTTGCCTTGTCGCGCCCGGCCGAAACGATGCCGCGCTCCATGGAGCGCACGCCTGACTCGACGTACAAAGCCGCAGACAAGGCCTGTGCCGGGAAATGATCCTGTGGAATGTGCGGCAGCATCTTCGTCGCATTAAGGAACACGGCATGGCCACCAATCGGATTGACGATGGGGATGCCCGCTTCCCTCAGGCGGCGGCCGAGATACTGAACCTGTCCAACGCGCGCATGAATATGATCATCCTGCACGCTCTCAGTAATACCAATCGCGAGTGCTTCCATGTCACGCCCCGCCATACCGCCATAGGTGTGCAATCCCTCGTAGACGACAACGAGCCCGCAGGCTTTCTCATAGAATTTCGCATCGTTCATCGCGAGGAAGCCGCCGATGTTGACCATTGCGTCCTTCTTGGATGACATGGTCGCCGCATCGGTGAGCGAGCAAATTTCGTAGACGATCTCCCTGATCGACTTGTCCAGGTAGCCCTCTTCGCGGCGCTGAATGAAATGCGCATTCTCGGCAACCCGGGTCATGTCGTGCACCAACATGATATCGTGCTTGTCGCACCATGCGCGCATCTGTTTGAGGTTAGCCATCGAGATCGGCTGACCGCCGGCCATGTTGACGCACGTTGCAATGCAGACATACGGGATCTTGTCGGCGCCTACTTCGTCAACGAGTGCATCCAGCTTGTCGAAATCGACATTGCCTTTGAAGGGGTGCTCAGAGTCAGCGTCGTGCGCTTCATCGATAATGACATCCACAAAAGTTGCACCGGCCATTTCCTGGTGCAGGCGTGTAGTTGTGAAGTACATGTTGCCCGGCACGTAGTCGCCAGGTGAAATCAGGATCTGGCTCAGGATATTTTCGGCGCCGCGACCCTGGTGGCAAGGAACCGTGTACTTGTAGCTGTAGTATTCCTCAACGGTATCCCGCAAGCGATAAAAATTGCGGCTGCCCGCATAGGCTTCATCGCCCATCATGATGCCGGCCCATTGGCGGTCGCTCATCGCGCCCACACCAGAGTCGGTCAGCAGGTCGATGTAGACATCTTCGGAGCGCAGCAGGAACGTGTTGTAGCCGGCTTCGCGAATTGCATCGAGACGTTCGTCGCGGCTGGTCATCTTGATCAGCTCGACCATCTTGATTTTGTACGGTTCGGCCCAGTTTCTGGTCGTCATTTCTCCACCTCTAAGTTGTACACGGTGGCATTTCATCCCTCGCCAGCCCGGAGCCGGCGAGTGGCCGTGGAGAAATGGTAGATCCTGCGTCGGGGCGTACCAATACGTAAAAGTACGGCGTTACGGGTCCGAAAGTCGAACGCTGTTAGATGGTGGAGCCGAGGAGGATCGAACTCCCGACCTCTGCATTGCGAACGCAGCGCTCTCCCAGCTGAGCTACGGCCCCGAACCAGCGGCCAATATAGCCCAGAAGTGTGATGCCAGATTATCCGTAATTGCCACCGCGTT
>Ga0255052_10000206_pt1 | contig 45873 bp, 32 predicted proteins | sample JV7_2_21_MG_FD_188632 | JGI IMG/M metagenome (GOLD analysis project Ga0255052, IMG submission 188632) | Seawater microbial communities from Jervis Inlet, British Columbia, Canada - JV7_2_21 | ecosystem: Environmental > Aquatic > Marine > Inlet | place: Canada: British Columbia | collected...
AACCTGTATATATCGTCGAAGCAATTTCGTACAGTAAAACCGGTGTCAGGTACAGACCGCAAAGAAATCGGGAAAAAGTGCATGACTGAAACAACAATATACGTGCAGGTTATGGGAAAATGAAATGTATATATCGTCCGTTGGCACGGCAAAGTCAGGCTGGAGCCGGCCCGATGACGCGTTCTGCAAAATATTTTGAAAAATCATTCCCAAAACTGCTCTCTCGATTGTCATAAATATGCGCAATTGCGCCTAATGAAAGGGGTTCCTTGATGCGCGATCCAATGGCAGTCAAGGAGGAGTGTTCCGTAGAGACCTCTAGCGTCAGTGAATCTGTGGCAGCAGACTCATTGAATTGTGTTATGTCGCTGGTTTACCAGGAGCATCATGAGTCGCTCGTCGCTTTCCTGAGATTCAAGCTGAAATCTTCGAGCGAGGCCAATGACATCGCTCAGGAGGCCTACGCCAGGGTATTGCGCCATGGCTTGCCTGAGAACATCTTGCATGAAGACATCAAGTGTGCCCGCGCATACATATTCAAAACTGCCAATAACCTGGCGATAAACAGGCTCATCGAACGACGTAGAAAACACGAGTATTCGACAGCGGATCCACAAGATCTGAATCTTCCGAGCAATGAACCGACGCCGGAAGAGAATGCTCATTGCCAGGATAGATTACGGGCGCTTTTGAGTGCTGTTGAGGAGTTGCCGAACAAATGCCGAAGGGCCTTTGTGCTCTACAATTTTGAGTTTAAAGAATATAAGGAAATTGCGGAGCAAATGGACCTTACGGAAAGCATGATTCGAAAGCATGTGCTTAGGGGAGTGCGACATTGTCGACGCCGGCTCGAAGAGCAGTTGCACCAAGCGTAGAATTTCTTCGGATGACTACATTAGAGAAAATTTTGATGATGAAGTGGAGCAAAAAATGACAGATCGAGCGCGACCTGTTGAGGAGCAGATTGAACAAGCTGAAGAGCTGTTCCTGACCTTAATGGGTCCGGATGCAAGTTGGGAGGATTGGGACCGTTACGAACATCTGGTAAAGACATCAGCCATATTTAGAGAAATCTTTTCTAGATGCGAAACGATCTTGCGTGATCTGGGCGCGATTGATACAGCTCGACTATTAGACGGTAATTTCACAGCGAAAATCGAAACCGATACACATCTGCACGCAGAATCGGCGACCAGTCTGCAAACAGATAATTTCACTGAAGGAAGAAGAGCACCTGTTGTTTCAGGCGTACTTGGCTGGTTCGAGGGACGTCGGTTGGCCTGGGTAACGGCCGCGGCAACGGTTGCAGTTCTCTTGATCGGCGGCCTCAGCCTGCAAGACTATATCAGCAGTTCTCACGAGGTGTTGAGATACGAAACACAAAACCGTGAGCATAGAATAGTGGAGTTACCGGACGGCTCGTCGCTTTCAATCGGTGCGAGAACCTCCATCAACGTTCAATATACGAATGCGGTGCGTATGATCGAACTGAGATCCGGCGAAGTGCTGGCAACCGTAGCACACGACGAGGGCCGACCATTTATTCTCACGACAGACGACGTGTTGGTCATGGCGACAGGTACTGCGTTCAATGTACGGAACGGTAGCCAGTATTCGACCGTATCAGTATTAGAAGGCGCTGTCAGTGTTGTTCCGCAGATCTCGCCAGAAATGATCGCTGGGCCCGAGGCAGACTCGTCCGGACCGACACAATCGACGTTTGAATCCGGCACGTTACTCCGTAATGGACAGCAATTGCGAGCAGAAAAAAATACTGAGCTGGGCTTGATTAGGGAAGTCGACATCGACCGAGTCGTATCCTGGCAATCCGGTCAGCTATATTTTATCGAGGACGAATTGTATACCGTATTTGAGGAAGTCATGCGGTATTCCGACGTCTCGTTCAAGGTGATGGACCAAAATCTCGGAACGCGAATGTATACGGGATCTTTTCGACCAGACAGCCTCGAGGCATGGCTGGATGGCATGGAGAGAGCATATTCGTTGAGGGTAACCAGATTAAGTGGCAACTGGATCGTCATTGCTCCTGCTGACTGAGGGCCGGTTTCGACACCGCTACAAATTTGAATGTGCCGGGCTAGCAAACTGGGTTACGCAATCGCTAGGGAGCGAGTGATCATTCTGGCGAATTTGATACGAGGATGTAGCGCGTGCACATTGGTGGTCATCCTGGCATTTCCGACGTTGTCTTTCGCAGATGAATCGCCACACGAACTTGAGATAGATGAGAGTGCACTCGGCGATGCATTGCTGGAGTTCTCCAGGCAGTCCGGTATTCAGATAATCATCCCGGACAGCGTCTCAACAGGACATGTCGCGAACGCTATCTCTGGCACTTATACGGCGTCGGAGGCGTTGACGTTACTGCTCGATTCGACAGATTTGGTCTTCGAATTCGTCGACGATGTAACTGCAATTGTCAGGGCCGCTGATACGCCAAAAGTAAGCGCAGCAAGAAGAACATTCGGGCAGCGATCCAATTTCGCAAGATTTGAACGACAAGGATTGAGCGCCGCCGTCAACATGGGTCGCGAGATCGAAAGCATCATTGTGACCGGTGCGCGAATTCCACGGACTGACACCTCACCAGCCAGCCCCGTGACAATCCTGTATGCGGATGACTTCAGATTTATGGACAGCCGCAATGCTGAGTCCGTAATCAACGATCTTCCGCAAGCTATTCCAGGCGGTACGGGGACGACCAACAATACCGGACCCAACAATGGCTCGGCAACCATCGACCTGCGCGGACTTGGTGCTGCGCGCACGCTCGTGCTGCTCAATGGGCGTCGGATCGTGGGTAGCACAATCGACACAACAGTGGACATCAACGGCATTCCACCCGGAATGATAGAGCGTGTTGATGTAGTAACCGGAGGCGCGTCGGCGGCATACGGGTCCGATGCGATGGCTGGCGTTGTGAACTTCATTTTGCGCGACGACTATGTTGGCGCGGAATTGGAGGCCGGGTATGGCGTTACTGATCATGGTGATGGAGAAAAATATACTTTAAACGGCGCGTATGGCGTTTCTTTTAACGACAATCGCACGAATTTCAATATATTTTTCGATCTGGCGAAGCGACAGTCAGTCCTGGAATTGGATCGGCCGCTGTTTAGTGACGACTTGATGCCATTCAACGGACGATTCGTGCCCGGAGGGTCCCGAAGTCTGCCGGGTGGCCTGATCGAGGGTGTTGGCGCCGACCTGTTGCTCGATCCCGGAAATCTTGCACCTGCCGATTTGCAGCATTTTCAGGCTAATTTTCCAGTCGATGCCGACGGCAACATCGTGCTGCCGCCGGACGTTCGCTTTGACTCAAACGGAAATCCGCTGCCGTTTACAGAACCGGAAGATCGGTTTTCGGCGGCGCCTTTCGTGTTTTTGCAGATTCCTCAGGAGAGAGCCGTCACCTCTTTTCGAGTTACGCACGAACTGCCGTCGTCACTAACTGTATTCGGCGACGTGCTCTACAGCTATAACAAGGTCGATCGGGCGCTGGCCGGGGTCGCATTTTCGAATTTGAAAGTTCCGGAAAACAGTCCCTTTATCACGCCTGCCTTGCATGCGATTCTGGATGCTCGCGAGATACCCGATACCGACAATTTTTTTAATATGCGGCTGCGTGTACCAGAGTCAGGATCACGGACACGAAGCAATCGCCGCGAGGTGATTCGCGTTGTTGGTGGCGCCAGCGGGCCACTAAAAGACCGATGGACCTGGGAGGCCTTTTCGAATTTCGGCCGAATGAATTACGTCGAAGCGGAAGGTAAATCCGGCCTTCGGTCACGTATTCAGTCCGCCCTGGGGTGCCCGGTCGCTGGTAACGATCTGGACAACGACTTCGTTCCCGATCAGTGTCCTTCCATTCCGGACTTTCCCGACGGAGTGCAAATCAATCCGTTCGGCGCCGGTAATATTTCGTCGGAGGGGCTGGCGTTTATCCTGGCGCGTGATGTCGAGAACCGGACAGATGTAACACAGTTTCAGACCGGCGCAAGCCTGGTTGGCGAAGCGATTACGCTCCCCGGTGGACCAATCGGCTGGGCATGGGGTGTGGAATATCGCAATGAAACAGGGTCTTTTGTGCCAGACATGCTCATTCGAAATCGCGACATTGTGGGTTCGTCGATCGAGTCCCCAACCAGTGGTTCTTTCGATGTGTTTGAGGCATTTGGTGAGATGTACGCCCCAATCTTTCAGAATTCCGATACCGGCAATTCGTTTGGCATCAATGCCGCATTCCGATTGGCCGACTATTCGACGGTGGGGAGTGCAGCCAACTGGAAAATAGGCCTGGAATGGACAGCTACTCCTCATATCCGTCTTCGCGGGCAATACCAGTCGGCAATTCGCGCGCCGCATATTGAGGAGCTATTCACTGAGCGCAATCAGACTTTCCCCAGATTCATCGACCCGTGCGCGGGTGCGACAGATGAGGTACGAATCGCCTGCATCGCTGTCGGAGTGGATGAAAATGACATCGACGCACTATCCCCGGCGCAGAGGCAGATTCCGGTATTTCGATCTGGTAACCCGGGATTGCAGGAAGAGCAGGCCCGCACTGTTACGGCAGGTATTGTCCTTGAGCCACTGCTGGCCTCGGATCTCAGAATATCCCTGGATTACTTCAATATTAGCGTTGATGATGCGGTGTCAATATTGAGCACGTCTGAAACGGCAAATCTCTGTCTCAATACCGGCAACCCGGACGATCCGATATGCAGACGCATCGCCCGTGGTTCCGACAGCGCTGTAGTTGGCATCGACCAATTCTTCGAAAACATTGCGTTCATCAAGCGTGAAGGCGTTGATCTCGAAATCGATTATGAAACTCCCTTGTCTCTTGCGGCAGTTGGCGGATCTGACGGTATTCTCGATGTGCGATTAATGGGCTCCTGGATGCTTAGCGCAGCCTCGCGAGCGACGCCGTCGAGCCCGACCATTGATTGCGCAGGATTTGTCTCCGGAAGCTTGTGTGGTCGTGCGTTTCCGGAATTGAAGACCCAGTTTCGCATGCACTACGAAAGCGGAAAGATCGGGCTGAATCTTCGTTGGCTTCACATTGGGGCAGTCCGCGATGCCAAGATCCTTGTGAGCCCAGGCAGCCCGCCTGTTAACGTCAATATCGACGCGAAGGACTATTTTGACTTTGGTGCAGAAGCGAATATCAGCGAGAACGTTTCCGTATTAGCCGGCGTTGTCAATTTCACGGCCGAGGACCCACCTCTCCTGGAATCGCAGATCGATGCCCGCACCGACCCGGCGACGTACGACGTAATCGGCCGGCGTTACTATATCTCGGCCCGGCTGCGTTTCTAGCACAACCACTAACCATTCCCAAAATCGAACGCTGGTTTGTTTAATACGCATACGCCCGAGTTTGGTCCGCGCGCTCGACACTGCGAGGCCTGATCGGGAGGTGGTGTAGCTTGCCCGCACGCGGAAAGTGGCGGGTCGGTTCGTTTCGCGTGACGGGGGAAAGTCATGAATTATAGAAGCAAGGCATATCTTGATTATGTGCGTTTTATTGGCGCCGCAGCTTTGACGGCATTTGCCCTGGGCTACGGTAATACTGCTCAGGCGCAGGCTGAAGACGAGGCCTTGGAGGAAATTATCGTCACCGGCTCGTACATTGCGCGAGACTCGCTCGTGACACCGACGCCGATAATGACGCTGGATTCAGGGTCGATTGAAGCCTCGGGGCTAACCAACATGGGCGATTTGCTCCTCGAGCTGCCGGCCGTGAACATCGGTATCACGCCGACCGGTTCACAGAGTGGCACCGATCAGGGCGGTCTCTACAGTATTAACCTGAGAGATCTTGGCACGGACCGAACATTGACACTCATCGATGGCAGGCGCGTGGCCTCGAATCGGCCGGGTGCCAACCTTGTCAGCACCAACACGATCCCGGACGAGATGATCGAGCGCGTTGAGGTCATTACGGGCGGCGCCTCTGCTGTCTATGGCTCCGACGCCATTGCGGGCGTGGTCAACTTTATCCTCAAGGACGACTTTGAGGGCATAGCCTTCAAAACACGCACGGGGCAGAGCCAGCATGGTGGCGGCGATAAAACGACGGTATCCCTCACGATGGGCAGCAATTTCGTCGAGAATCGCGGCAACGTCATATTCAATCTGTCTTTCGACAAGGCCACCGAGATCCTCGGCAATGAGCGCGATTATTATCTGAACGACAAGCAGATGCGACGGGAAGATGGCGTGCTCGTCAACGAAGTACAGGATGTATTTAGCTCGACGTCGCCAATTGCGCGGATAGATATCGCGGGAGCTCCAAGCGACATAGACCGGTGGAGAGTGGAACCCGGCCCTGCCGGCTCCGACCCGGATTCTCGAACGTTTGACAGCTTCAGCACCAGTCAACATGGTTACAATTCGCAGAATTTCCAAAGCCAGTTCGGACCATACGAACGCACCATGGCCGGCACCAAGATGACTTTCAATCTGACGGAGGAGCATCAGCTATTCGCCCAGGCGTTCTTTGTTTCCGATAAAACTGACTCCTTCACCAACCCGGAGGGACTTGATCAGGAAGACGCGAATCCAGGGATATCTACTGTGAATCCTGATTTGGCGGGGCTGTCGCTGAATTATCCATGGTTGCCAACGCAGATCCGGCAGGTTGCGAACGATGTGCTGTTTAATCCTGACGGCACACTGACGCAGGACGCACTGGACTTTGGCTGCGCTGTCGGCGACGTTGCCTGTGCCTCGGATCTGGGCATAATTTCATGGCGCAAGCGGTTCTTCTCGCAGGGACGCCGCACCAAACCGAACACACGTGACACACTGCGTCTGGCGACGGGCTTCGAAGGAGAAATCTTTGACGACTGGAGCTATAACCTTGCTTACAGTTTCGGGCGGGCAAACCAGTCGCAAGTGCAGACACCCGACTTCGTCAGGCCGAATTTCAGTGCTTCGCTGGACGTCGAGCCCGATCCCGGTAACCCAGGATCGTTCCGGTGCGCAGACGCCAACGCGCGTAATAGGGGTTGTGTGCCATTAGACCTTTTCCAGGGCGGAGCCGATCTTTCGCCTGAGGAGATTCTCTGGCTCACGTCAAAAGCCCTTTATCAGGCCGAGGCACAGACACAACAGATCCTGGCAAACATCTCCGGCGACCTGTGGGAAATGCCTGCCGGCCCTGTCGGCTTTGCGACCGGCTATGAATATCGGGAAGAGAAGGCGCGAACGCGGTCAGATACACTGTCACAGCAGCGCGGCATTACGACCTCCGCACTACCCAGCGGTGAGGGCTCGTTTGATGTGCACGAGGTGTTCGTTGAGGCACTGGTGCCGCTGCTTGATAATCTAAATGCCGAATTTGCGGTCCGATATGCTGATTACTCGACGGTTGGCGGCGTCACCAGCTACAAAGCCGGTTTCGATTTTGCACCCATCGAAGCTGTTCGTTTCCGTGGCATGTATTCCAGGGCACAACGCGCGCCGAATCTTCGTGAGTCCCAATTGGCGCCACGCGAAACCGGAATCGGTTTCGACGACCCGTGCGACGAAATCAACGGCCAGGATATTCTCGATGGCGACGTTCTTGCTACGGCCTGCGCTCGTGAGCATCCCTGGTTCAACAATAATCTGCTCGACGGCGCCGGAAACCCGGTAATCGATCCCGACGGAAACGGAATCGATTTGCTTGAATTCGTATTTGACGACGACACTGTCTCGCGCGGCTTTACTAATCCGAACCCGGATCTGGACGAGGAAACTGCCGATACCTACACGTTTGGTGTTGTGCTTACGCCCGATGCGTGGATTCCCGGGCTGGGCATGTCAATCGACTATTACAACATTGAAGTCGAAGACGTCATGGCAAATTCTTCGCGACAAGAGACGTTGGATCTTTGCTTCAGTAGCACGGTACGCAATCCGGATTGCGACATGATTACCCGCAACGGTCTTGGCCAGGTATTTCGCGTCGACGCAATTGTGCGCAATCAGGATTCGCTGAAAGTCGAGGGAATCGATTTCTACATGAGTTATGACTTCGACTTGCAGGACCTCCTGAGTGTTCCGGGCGACTTCAGCCTGTCAGGCAATTTCAGCCACAAGCTCGATCATACGATTACGCGAATAAATCAGCTGACCGGTGAGCTGATAGTGACCAACGAAGTGGGTGAAGTCGGGGATATCGAGAACCGGGCACGTTTCGGGCTTTCATATCGCAATGAGAATCTGGCTGTAAACTGGCGGGTTCTGTGGTTTGGAGAAACGTTCCCCGAGAACGATGTTATCGATGACCAGAGAGCAGCTATTGCAGGTATCGCTGCGGGAGATCCCGAGTTCGATGACTTTGTGGCGGACGGTTTCGTGGCAGCGACGATCGATGAGTTGACCGTCCCGGCGCAGTGGTATCACAACCTGAATCTCAGCTATGACTGGGATACGGGCAGAGACTATTCAATGCGGTTTACTCTCGGTATCAATAATGTAACGGATAACGATCCGGCGCAGCCATTACACAGCAGGTTATACAGTAGCCAGGCGCGTAGTCGCTGTGGTTCGGAATGCTCCATCTACGAGAACATCGGCCGTTACTATTACGTCGGAGTCAATATTGAACTGTAGTTCAGTAATATTTGTTTGATTCGCTGTAAATCAAACCATGCGGGCGGGATACTCTATTTAGATATCTCCGCCCGCAATTATATTAGGGGAGGATAATTATGAGTCGGCTGGTTGCTGGACTTTTCGTATTATCGCTGCTTTTCGCCTGCGTCCCCCGCAACGGTCGGATCGAGTACCTCGAGTCTGACATTGAAACCCTGCAGGCGCTCATGCAGCAGGGCGAACTCAGTTCGCGCCAGCTGACTCAGTATTATCTGGACAGAATTGAGGAGCTTGACCGAGGCGGCCCCAAGCTAAACTCGATCATTGAGGTAAATCCACAAGCGATCGAGATAGCAGCGGCATTGGACAAAGAAAGACAGGAAAAAGGGCCGCGCGGGCCGATGCATGGCATTCCGGTCGTCCTCAAGGCGAATATTGATACAGCCGACGAGATGGAGACAACAGCGGGATCGCTGGCGATGAAGGGACATCGACCACCCGCCGATGCGTTCATCGTCGAAAGACTTCGCGCTGCCGGCGCAGTCATTGTGGCCAAGGCTAATCTCAGCGAGTGGGCCAATTTCCGGTCTACCGAATCTTCGAGCGGCTGGAGCAGCATTGGCGGTCAGACGAAGAATCCCTATGGCGTCGGTCGGAATCCCTGCGGTTCGTCGAGCGGCTCCGCCGTCGCGGTGGCGGCCAGCCTGACAAGCGTTGCCGTTGGTACGGAGACCAATGGCTCGGTGGTTTGCCCGTCCAGTGTCAACGGCATTGTCGGCATTAAGCCGACGTTGGGACTCGTTAGCCGCAGCGGCATCATACCGATCGCACACAGTCAGGATACCGCCGGTCCGATGGGACGCACGGTCAAGGATGCCGCCATCTTGCTAAATGCCATGGTGGGTGTCGATCCGGCGGATCCTCTCGCAGATATTTTTCCCGACTCGCTGCCGGACTTTGCCGTGAACCTGTCCAACGATGCCCTCAAGGGTGCCCGTATCGGTGTCTATCGCGGGCATGGCGGTGCAGGCGCCGATGCGCGTGTCGACCAGATCGTGGCCGACAGCATCGCGACGATGAAGTCTCTGGGAGCCGAGATTGTTGATCCGGTCGAGATCGACACCGAGGGAATGAGCGATGCTCAGCGCGAGGTGTTGTTCTACGAGTTTAAAGCGGACCTGAATGCTTACCTGGAGCACTCTGGTGCACCGATCAAAAGCATGGCCGAGATCATCGCATTCAACAAGGCCAACGCCGCGACGGTGATGCCGTTTTTTGGTCAGGAAAGGATGCTGGCGGCGCAGGCCAAAGGCCAGCTGAGCGATCAGGAGTATCTCGACGCACTCGCGACCAGCAAACGGATCTCACAGGACGGAATCAACGGCGCATTGGCTGAGCACAATCTCGACGCCCTGATCGCGCCGACAAGAGGGCCCGCCTGGATGACCGACAACGTTAACGGTGATCATTCTTCGGGCATTTCGAGTTCGTCGCTTGCCGCGATTTCCGGCTACGCGAGTATTACTCTGCCGGCCGGTGACGTGCTTGGCCTTCCGATCGGGATCTCGTTCATTGGTGCCGAATTCAGCGATGCGAAGCTCATTCAGTTCGCCTATGCGTTCGAGCAGGCGGGCTACGTTCGAAAACCGCCGCTGACAGACCCATAGCAAAGTCGCACGGCGACGCTAGGTATTTGCCGTTACTATCCGTGTATATTCCGGGATGTCAGTGCGGCTGCAGTTGCGCGAATTTGATTCGCATCAAAACGGGGGCTCCGTCGTGAATAGAAGTTACGCAAAATGGGACTCCCTTGCCGGGCCCGGCCAGTTGTTCGTGTTACTGCTTTGTTTCTGTATTCCATGGCAATGGGTGGCAGCGGATGACTGGCACTTTTCGGACGTCAAACGCATCGTTGCTGTCAGTGACATTCACGGCGCCTATGCCCCCTTGGTCGCGACACTCCAGGCAGCCGGCGTCATTGACGACAAGAATTCCTGGAGCGGTGCCGGGACTCACCTGGTCATCACCGGCGACCTCGTTGACCGGGGACCGGAATCGCGGCGCGTGATGGACCTCGTCATGCGGCTGGAGCAGGAAGCACCGCGCACCGGCGGCCAGGTACATCTGCTACTCGGTAACCATGAGGTGATGAATATCATTGGCGATATTCGCTATGTTGCCGATGAGGAATATGCCGCTTTTTCAAAGGATGAGTCGGCCGAAGAGCGCGAGCATTGGTACCAAAGATTTCGCCAAAGCCAACCGGACGACGCCGATGAATTGACGATGAGGTCTCTGTTCGACGAGAAAGCGCCGCCAGGATTCTTCGGCCATCGCCGTGCATTTCGATATGACGGCATCTATGGAGAGTGGCTGCTTGAAAAACCGCTGATGATCGTGATCAATGACACCGCGTTCGTACACGGTGGCGTCCCGCCGTATGCTGCGGAACACGGGCTTGCAGGCGTCAACGACACACTCAATACGGATCTGCGCAAATTCGTTTACGCGTTATCGGCTCTTGAGGACGCCGGTGTCTTGAGCCCGGTTGACCGGTTTCGTGATCAGCCAAAGTTATTGCCGGAAATTATGGATACCGGGCAACTCACTCCCGAACTTCTGACGTCGGCACAAACTGTTCTTGACCTGAGAAAATCACCCCTGCACGGAGCGACCGGCCCCCTGTGGTATCGCGGCAGTTCAACTTGCAGCACCCTCATAGAAGCAGATGCATTGGACGCTGCGCTGGAAAGAATCGGCGCAACACGTGCCGCAATAGGGCACACCACGACGCTCACGCGTCAAGTACAGCAGCGCATGGACGGACGAATCCTCGAAATAAACACCGGCATTTTGAAGTCGGAGTACCAGGGCAGCGGATATGCGCTGATCATCGAAGACGATGATCTGACGGTGGTTGGAGAAGATGGCGCGTCAGGATTGTTGCCGATTGATCCGCCAACGCGCGTTGGCTATGAATCTGAAACGATCGATGACGACATGCTATTGAATATTCTGACCAATGGGACTGTCATTGAATCGACAACGGACGATACGGCGTGGCAACTGGTGCAAATCGCGGCCGATGGCATAACCGTGCACGCCGATTTCAATGCATTACCGCGGGAAAAGGGCTTCGTGCCTGAACTTGCAGCGTACAGGCTTGATCGCATGCTGGGTCTCGATATGGTTCCTGTAACCGTTCGCAGGGAGATCGGCGGCCAACAAGGCACGCTGCAGTTTGTCCCGGAGGCGACGATGAGCGAACGTGATCGCGCACTCAGTGGAAAAGGTAAGCGCGCGCCTTGTTCGCTTGAAAAACAATGGGGCGCGTCGTATGTATTCGACGTCCTCATCCACAATCGCGCCAGATCGGCACTGGCCTTATTGTACAGTCTGGAGAGCTGGCAGTTGATACTGGTCGGCCACGAGAATACGTTCAGAGCCGACAGGAACAGACCTGCTCACCTCAGGGGCGTCGAGCTTACAATGGGCAAACAATGGCGAAGTGCTCTGACCGAACTGGACGATGAAGCACTTCGCAAGAACCTGGGCGATGTACTCAATGAACGTCGTCTGAAAGCACTCGGCAAACGCCGGGACGCCCTGATCGAAGGCACAATCCGCTGAACTCAGGTGTGGGACCGCTCTGCGGTTTGTTAGCTCGCCACTGCTGTGGCAGCGGCGAGAAACAAGGAGCAGATTAGCGTCGGCCCCTGCCTCCCGTCGGCCGGTCAATTATTTGAGATTGGCTTCAAATAATTTGTAAATCCTGCGGTATTCATCCAGCCAGCTGTCCGGATGAATGAATCCGTGCGGGTCCAGCGGATAAATCGCGATCTCGAAATTTTCCTTCCTGAGCTCGATCAGGCGTTGCACCAGCAACACGGTGTCCTGAAAGAACACGTTGTCGTCCTGCATACCGGACGCAAGCAGGAGCGGGTCCCTGAGCCCTTCGGCAAATTCAATAGGAGAACTCTGCCGGTAGGCCTCGGGGTCGATATCCGGTGTATTCAGGATGTTTGCCGTGTAATTGTGATTGTAATGCGACCAGTCGGTTACCGGTCGCAAACCAGCGCCGGCCTTGAATAAACCGGGTGCCCGAAACATTGCGATACAGGTCATGAAGCCGCCGTAGGACCCGCCGTAAACACCAATGCGTGTCCGATCCACTCCGTAGTTTCCAACGATGTAGTCCACACCGTCCTGAAAGTCTTCCAGTTCAGGATGTCCCATGCGTCGATAGATCGCGGTACGCCAGTCACGCCCGTAACCTTGCGATGCACGGTAGTCCATGTCGATGACGATGTAGCCGTGTTGCGTCAGCATGTTGTGAAACATGCCTTCGCGAAAATAATATGGCCAACCCATGTGAGAGTTCTGCGTGTAGCCAGCGCCATGCACAAACATCACGGCAGGGTAGGATTGCTCAGGATCATGATTGTCGGGCAGGTAAATTTTTGTATAGATGGGTTGGTCGCTGTGTGACGACGGGATGGCCACGATGTCTGGCTCGATCCACGGTACCGCTTTGAATTCCTCGCTCATGGTGTCCGTCAGGCGCCGCGCTGCCGCTCCAGGTTGGTTTTCCTGTACGAACAATTCCTGGTGACGATTGGTTTCGGAGTGCGTGATCAACAGCCTCGATTCGTCGGGCGAAACTGTGACAGAATTTACTCCGCCCATGTTCGTCATCTGCTCGGCGTCGCTTGAATCAACGTCGACCCGCCATATTTCGTATATGCCCGGATTTTCGACATTGGCTCGGTAGTAAATGTAACGACCGGACGGCCCTAACTCCGCATCAAACACGACGTGCTCGCCCGCGACCAGTGCCTTACTGCGTCGCTGATCGGTGGACTTGGTGTAAATACCAAGATAGCCGTGATCCTCCGACATGAACCACAACGTGCGATTGTCATTCAGCCAGCCATGCGCTGTGTGACGGGAATTGACCCATGCCTCATCGCTGATGCGATGTTGGCTGCGCACCTTCTTCTCATCAAGGTCTACAGTCGCGATCCAGCGATCTTTGTTGTCGTTCGCGCGTATGTACAACAGCAGCTGCATACCGTCTGGCGACCATTTTGGCGTCCGGATTTGTACGCCGCGTGTCTCCGGCGCCTTCAGGCGTTCTTCAACTTTCTCGCGATCCTCACCTTCCGTCACGAATATTTCGATCGCACCTTTTCGCAGGTCCTCCAGGGGGTCGTCTTCCATACCCGGCAGTTCGCTCAGGTCGAGCTCGTGTCTTTCACCGCTTTCAAGATCGATAAGCCATGCTGACTGATTCGCGAAACCGCTTCGTCCGACCCGTTTTCTGACTTCCTTGTTTTTCACGTAACCGCTATCGGTCACGAAATTCGGCATGTCGCCCACTTTGCCTGCTTTGAATTCCTTGTCCTGCAGCACAATCAGCGACCAACGACCGGTAGGCGACATCGCCTGGCGTTGAGACTCGAGGTCGTCTCCCATGTATATGGGAGCAGCCGGCAATCCTTCGTCAACTTCGAACAATGTCTCTTTGCGGAGCCTGGCTTCTTCTTTATCTCTCTCGTTTTTTTGCAATTCACTATAGATGCGCTGCTGATGAGTCTTCAATACATCAAAGTCTTCATCCTTATTCGGGTCTTTTTCGAAACGGAAATCTGTCATTTGCTCCGTCAGACCGCTCCCAGGATCGTGTACAAACATCTGGTCATCGCGCATGAAAGCGACGCGCTGGCCATCGACCATGAACATAGGGGCCGATTCGACAGCGCTGGTTCGCGTGATCTGCCGCGTACCACTGATATCCGCGATGTAAATGTCGTCAGCGTAAACATAGGCTCGCCGGTCGCCGGCCAGGTTTTGGACGATTGATGAGTGAAAGCGCTGTGACCATTCTGACTCGGGCACCTGGCGCGTCGAGCCATTGTCGCTGGCAATTGCGAAGAGATCGCGTAGCTTGGAACCCTGGCGTTTCTTCTGGTAGTAGACAGTGCCGCTGTCTGTACCCCAGTATGAATTTTCCGGCGCATTCCCCAGCCAGTCCGGATCGGCCATGATTTGTTCGAGCGTGAGTGACGATTCTCCTTCCTCGGCATCGGCCGCGTTCGACAGTGTCGGGCCGACTATCGTCAGAACAGCGCAAATCAGGGGTATTAGTGCTTTCATAATGTTCTCCCAGCCAGGATATTTGTGTGTAATCTTTACAAATTGATTCAACGACGGCCACGGTTGAACAAAGCGCTTCGATGCGCCGCGTCACGTGGATCCGGTCGGGTTCAGCGCGAAGTTCAGGATAGCTGTAAAACAGGTTTGATCTTGCAGGTTACGAGTTCTATCACAACCACCGTGGCACTTGTAGCAGATTGCAAATGAATTATCTTTGCCCTTTCTCCCGGGGTCATTTTTCGACAGAATAAAGCGGTCAAAATGTGAACTCCGAATCAAACAATCAAAAGAGGCGTGAGAATCTAAAAATGGCAACTTATGAATGTAACAAATGCGGAATGAGTGTTAACGCCACCTGCGGCAAGTGTGATGCGCCGCTCGAAAATGACGCGCTGGAATTGCCTGACGGAAATGAAGTGCAGATTTCCAGGTGTCCGAATGGCCATGGCAAAATCAAGTCACCGATGTGTTGTGGGCAAGACATGAGTTGTTCCGTAGCCTGACGGCTTCGCCTTTCTTCATCATTAACTCTGTCCTTCTGTTCGAAAAACAGGGGCGGGCTGGTGAGGAGTTCGTTCAGTTCGCCGGCTTTTGAATGTCACATCCAGGAGCGAAGATGAGCGCTGGAAGCTTATACTCGTTGCCTGGCTCGTCGACGATTCGTGCGTCGGTACGTTAGCCGTATGGATACTCCGCGGATGAAAATTACACTGACGAAAGAACACGCTCTCTTCCTGGCAATCATTTTGTTCGTTTGGCTGTGGATGGACTTCATCGGCCTGTGGCTGTCGGTCTTTTGTACGTATTTCTATTTTGGCATGGAGGGGGAGCCCTATCACCTCGCCAGGTTGGGGGGAGTTGCGCTGGTCAGTGTCAGTGGTTCATTCGTCTACTGGCTGTTGCTGCGAAATCGAGACAGGTCCGGGCACATCAAAACGATGCTCGGCACCCTCGTATTGATGTATTGCCTGTTGGTCTTTTTCCGTGGCAGCGATTTCCTGGTGTGGGTTGTATTGCTCGGAAATATCGTCTGCGGAATGGCTGCCGTGGCCTTGTACCGGCGCATTCATGTCTTCATGAGCCATGAAGTTCTGTTCTACGGCGGACTACTGGGAGTCGTGGCCTATCTCGGGACAAGGCTCAGCAATCATGGGATGCTCGCCCTGCTGAACATCGATGGCGCCTCGATCTATGTGATGCTCGCCTTACTGGGCCTGGTGATGTTGGCAGAGAGTCCGGATGTGGCCCGCCTCAGCCGCGAGCAGAAAACGACAAATGCGGCACAGTTGTACGCCACGGCCACGGGAATTCTGACTGGTTTGTGCGTCATGTTTCTATTCAACCTGAGTCTTTGGAGTTCCAAGACGCCTCAGGACTCTGCAGCGCTTTACTACGGGACGTTTTTCCTGGGCACGCTTGCGGGCATCGTCATTTCTCGGCGACTCGTTATCTCCGGGAACGGCTCGGCTGCATTGTCGATCGCTGCATCCGTTGGTATGGGTGCAGGGGTCTATGTCGTTTTATATGTAGATTACGATCTCTCCCTTGGCTTGCTCGCACATAGCGTTGCATGTTTCGGAACCGCCGCGTTCTGGTACCTTCACGCGCGTAGATACCGGGTCTCGACGACGGGTCAGGAGCAAACGATTCCGGTGTTCGGTTTGTTCGCCGGTGCGATTGGAATTGCCATACCAACCGTGTTTTTTCTGTTGTATGCCAACCCGGCCGGTTTTTTGATTGTGCTGCTGGTGGTCTCATTAGTCACGATCATGACGGAATATCGGGGGCGCCTCGACGAGCCCGTGGTGCAGTCCAGCCCCGTATGGCTTGTCGTCGTTTTGTTGATCGCCGCTGTGCCGATCCCGATGTCACTCCTTTCATTCGAGGTTGCGACCGCCGGCGAGCGGCCGGATCAGCCAGATCGCTCACAGTTACTGGTCATGTCGACCAACGTGCGGTACGGATGGACAGATGACTATCGTTTTGAGCCCGGGGATCACCTGCAGTGGGTGCAGGACAATCCCGCGGACATCATTGGCTACCAGGAAATGAACAAAGGCAGTCTTTACGGCAGCTTTACCGATCTGCTGGCGTACTATCGATCAGCGATTCCTGGAAAAATGGTTTATGGAGACGCGAGTTTCGGTTTTGGAAACGGAATGTCGACGTGGATGCCCATCAAGGATTCCCGCGTCGTCTCGTTTGCCAGCAGCGACATGATTCAACGGTCATTCGTATGGACGTTGTTGGAGTTCAATGGTCAGGAGATTGAAGTCTTTGTGACGCATCTGAGTCACCTGCCGCACCCCAACAAGATACGTCAGGAACAGGTCGCCGAGTTGATAGATTCTATCTCTCAATCCCGCCGACCCTGGATCCTGATGGGTGATTTCAACGCTTTGCCCTCCGAACCTGAAATTGCGGCATTGACGAAGATCTCGAGTCCCGTATTTGCTCAACAGCCAGGGCTGTTCGCGGAAATGTCACACCCTGCCCGGGACCCGGAGCTCCGGCTCGACTATATTTTCTTCAGCGAGCATTTCGAATTGCTTTCCCAGCAAGTAGTCGACAACGGCATGACTTCGGACCACCGCCCGATCCGATCACGAATTAGATTGACCGATGAACTGGCGCGGAGCCAATAGAGCGCGCCATTGAAAACTTATGCGCGACCGCGATGCAGAAAGGCCTCTATGTGAACCAAATGCCATTAGTGACCTGGCAATCCACGGAGTCCAGGGCCATATGAATTATCAGGCCGATGCCGACGTACCTGGTTTTCTTTGGGAAACACAGGGCAAGATAAATTGGGATGGCCCAAAACGAATGCAGCGGATGAAAACCGATGCTGCATCTCTGCGGATCATAGATCGGATTGGCGAGGAGATGATCAAGATCCACCAGCATCGTGCCGATCATAATTAAGTAACACTTTCTCCACTCGCGCCGGAAAAACGAGCCCGCGACCATCGCCGGCAGAACGAAATGAAGAAGGATATGCATTAACCAGGGGCTCCCGAGTCCGTGTCTTTCCCTCGGACGGTCCAGTATAGTCAAAAAAATACGCGCCAACGGGCGAACACCCTGATAGCGAACGTGAGGAGCATACCATGGGTCACTTCACGCAAAATTGGTGCGACTTCACGCTCCGCGCGGCAATTGTGGCCGGACTCATTATGCTCGCACTCCTTGCGGGCGGCTGTGCGCTGGTGATGCCCGACAGGATTCACTACGTTGCAAAGCCCCCGGACCAGTCGATGGCTCGATGCGATATCGATGATCAGGCAGAGGCCACAGATCGGATCCTCGGAATCGCGCTCTCGGGCGGTGGGAGCAGGGCAGCCGTATTCGGAGCCTCAACGCTTGAGGCACTGTCGGAACATGGCGTTCTCGGGCAGGTCTCGCACATTTCGAGCGTTTCCGGCGGCAGCCTGGTTGGCTCCTATTTCCTCGCGCACCCGCCGGCCTGCGAGGAGACCGCAACCCGGGAGGCACGTCAGGCCTGCTGGCAATCGTACTTCCCGGATTTCAAGCTCAAGATGCGTGTCAGCTATCAGACCGGCATGTTCCTGCGGAATGCCCAGCCGTCGCGTTTCTCGAGCCCGACACGTCGAGCGACCTCCTTACAGGAAGAATTCGACAAGCACTTCCTCGATGGCAAGGCATTCGGTGACCTCGGTCTCGATCCCGTGCTGCTCATAAATGCAACGAGTTATGACGAGACGCGACGATTCGTTTTCTCGAATGCGTGCCTCGCTGCAGGTCCCGCGGATTCATCGAGTGGCTCGAACGCCGACGCCGGGAAGCGCTACCGAATCATGGCCGAGGCGGCGCTCGCAGAGCGGGCATTGCAAGCGTTTACTTTCTCACGGCCCGAGTGTATCCGACCGACTCCGGGCAACTTGCCTGTATCACTGGCTGTTGTCTCCTCCGCCTCGTTTCCCCCTGCCATCGGCCCGGTCTCCCTTGAGGTCCCGTCTGGCTGCGTCGGTGGACAGCCGGAGTGGTGGCATCTCGGCGACGGGGGAATCATCGAGAACGCCGGAACCGACAGCCTGGAAGAAGTTATTCTGCGGCGCCTTACCGACGGGGAACCGCGGCTCAAAAGTGCCCTGATCCTGTCCGTGGACGCTGGCGCGCGCTTCGACCCGGACGAGCTCAAGAGCCGAAAGAACTTCAGAATGTATACCGACCCGGGCCTTACGGGTCTGGTTGTGGATTCACCCAGGGTACGCGGTCAGGCCTACCACGACATTTTCTGGGATGAACTGGCAGACGAGCTGGCGAAAGAAGGCATCGGCTACGAGAAGATCACATTCCAGCACAGCCAGGCAATGTTGGATGAATTGCCCGGCTCGTGCGTTGGAAAAATTTCCAGCGTGGGGGCGATTCGTGATCGTCTGCCGGAAATCCCGACCGAATTCGGGATCGACGAATGCGACGCCGACCTCTTGGAGATGGCAGCACACCAGCTCGTGCATGACACCCTGGATGAAGAGACGGTGCGTCGTCTGAGAAGCGAAGGACTCTCGATCCACGCGGGGCAGGATTGCGCCCTGTCCGACTGAGCGTTCTGTCAGGAATCATTCTGGCGCGAGCGCAACAAGACCGGTGATGGTTACGCCGTGTTCTTGACGCCCGAAATATCCACCATTGTCAGTTCCGCTTCGGTCCGCTGCTGGACGTATTCAAAATCGATACCCGGTGCAAGACGTACGACTTCGAGTGAACGCGCCGCCACGTCGATGACTGCCAGGTCCGTGTAGATCCTGCGAACGACGCCAATGCCGGTGAGCGGGTAGGTGCAGGACCGGACCAGTTTGGGTTGTCCCTTTTTTGTGCAGTGCGTCGTCGCGACGAGAATTCTATCGACGCCCGCGATCAGGTCCATCGCGCCGCCGACGGCCGGTGTCGCATCTTTGCTGCCCATCGACCAGTTCGCGAGATCGCCTTTTTGCGAAACCTGCATCGCGCCCAGGACACATATATCGATGTGACCGCCGCGAATCATCGCGAAGCTATCGGCATGGTGGAAGTAGGAAGCTCCTGGAATCGTCGTCACATATCGCTTGCCGGCGTTGACCAATTCCGGGTCTTCGTGACCGGGATTCGGCGGCGGGCCCATGCCCAGAAGTCCGTTTTCAGTGTGGAAAATGACTTCACGATCATCGGGTATACAGGCGGCCACCATTTCCGGAATTCCGATCCCGAGATTGACAATCGAGCCGTCCGGTATATCGAGGGCGATGTTGCGGGCGATGTCTTTTCGCTCCCAGCCGATCAATTCCTGGCTGGAGTCGTTCACGGGTAACTCGCCCCGCTGGTAAGCAGTTCAGATTCCTGCAACGCGTCGCTGACCGCGACCACTCGGTTGACGAAGACGCCCGGTGTAACGATGACTTCCGGATCAATGTCGCCGGCGGCCACAATCAAATCTGCCTGAACAATCGTCGTTCTTGCGGCCATCGCCATCACGGGTGAAAAATTGCGAGCGGTCTTGTTGTAGACGAGGTTGCCCAGGCGATCTGCCTGCGAACATTTGATCAGCGCGAAATCGGCCTTAAGGCCATACTCCATGACGTACTCCCGGTCTGAGAAAGTCCGGGTTTCCTTGCCTTTGGCAAGCTCGGTGCCAACCGAAGTCGGCGTATAAAATGCCGGGATGCCGGCCCCGCCGGCGCGGATGCGTTCAGCCAGCGTGCCTTGCGGAACGAGTTCCAGGTCGATTTCGCCTGCCTGGTACTTATCCGGAAATACCGTCGAACCAGCGGTGCGCGGAAACGAGCAGATCATCTTTGCCACCCGGCCTTGTTCAATCAGGGCCGCCAGGCCAACATGACCACCGCCGGTATTGTTGTTAACGACAACCAGATTCGACGCTCCCTGGTCGATGAGCGCGTGAATCAATTCAATCGGACTGCCCGCAGCACCGAAACCGCCGATCAGCACTGTCGCGCCATCGAAAATGTCGGCGACCGCGTCAGCTGGAGAATCGTATTGTTTGTTGATCATAGGGAAGTGGATCCCCTCACCAGGATTATCTGACGCCGCCTATTGTAGCCCGAATCTCTGGTGAAGAATCTTCCTCATCAACGTCAGCGAACAAGCCTGCCTCATCGTAGATGACGCGATCGTTGTAACCACTGAACCAGATCGCATCGGGGTTTCGTCCGACGATCGTCACCTTGCCGCGATCCGGCGCATCCTCAGCGCCCCGCAGGAGCTTCAGCACGACGAATCCATTCTCGGTGCCTGGAATGCCGGCAAGAGGTTCATTACAAACTGCCGCGACTTCTGTTTTCCCTCTGTAATGCGTAATCGACAGTCGGGCGTGCGCTTCAATTCCCGAAAGACCCTTCTGTGACTCGTTCAGAATCTGCCAGACACGTTCAATCGGCACATTGAATGCTTTATGGCCAATGATGTCCCTGCCGCAGAAGAAATAGTGATTTTCTATCCGGTTGCGCCGCAGTTCCCGCTGCATGATTCGCAGCGCGTCCGCATCGTCATTAATGCCCTTGATAATCGGCGCCTGGTTATCGATTGTCAGCCACGCCCTTTTCCCGAGTCCGAGGAGGGCGCGCTTCGTGGACTCAATCCACTCGAGGCCACCGTGTGGGTCATCGATATAGTTTCCGTCCTCATCTCTTTTCAGAAATTCATCCGGGTGGTTGAAATGAACCATGAAACGGATTCGCGTTCCCGGGTAAGCGGCATGGAACTTGTCGCACATGTCGAGAAATGCCTCGTCAAACCGATCAGGGTAAAAGGCGAGCTCTTTTGTGCCGAGGCGAATCGATTCGACGCCGGCGTCGGCCAGTGCCGACCACCATTCCCCGATATTCTTATTGCCCAGCACCATCGGGTCGCCGCCTGACATCAGGATTTCACGAAGTTTTTCGCGACCCGTATCAGGGTGACGTCCACCGTTTCTTTCGACCTGCTCGTTGTGTTGCCTGACATAGTCGGCAATTTCTGCGATCTTGGCCAGGCCTTTGGGCGCAATTGTGCCATCGGGGCGCTCGACGTCCTTTTTCGCAATCAGTTCCTCGCGATAACAGAAACGGCAGTGCGAGGAGCAGGTGAGCGCGACATAAATCAGCCCAAGTTCATACTTGTGAATCAGACCTTCTACCGGACTGTAATCCATCTGTTTGCCGGGATCGGGAGCCCCTTCCAGATCGCCGGTCTCCTTCGGACTTGCCTTGACCAGTGTCTGCAGCGGCAGGCTGTTCTTTGCCAGTTCATAATAGTGCTGTGTGATTTTCACCGGCATGCGCGCTTCAACATCTTGCGGCGTACCCTTCAAAGCCACCAGCGCCTGCAATTCTAATTCCGAATACAGGGATTCCATGCCGCCCGTCACTTTGCCCTGCAGGAATTTATTGATTCCCGTAATGATTTGTCTCGGGTACTTGCCCTTTTCGACCGTATCAAGGAATGCCCGCGCCTTCGGTGATGGTTGATACTTTTCTTTCGTTGTCATAGTTGCCGCCGTTGTTATGGCGCCTTGCGCCTATAGGTAACATTAAGTCAAAACAAGCTCTAATCCGCCCAGCCTGGTCGTTCAGGCTCCTAGACTCCAAAGATTATTAGAATCAATGGCTATGTTGCTATGTAGCTGCTTGTGGCACAATCGAGCATACGTCACAGACCTGTGAGGTTTTGTAACAGATATGCGAATCGAGAAAAGACTGTTGCCCAGTATGAGCATGCTGGCCGCGTTTGATGCGGCGGCGAGAGAAGGCAGTGTTTCGGGGGCCGCTCGGGAGCTGAATCTAACGCACGGCGCTGTCAGCCGGCAGGTCGCAGCCCTCGAGTTTCAACTTGGAGCGTCGCTATTCGTTCGTTCGGCGCGCGGCGTCCGGCTCACCAACGTCGGCAAGGCGTATGCGGTGGAAATACAGGCCGCACTTTCTGCTTTGAGAAATGCGTCGCTTAAGGTCATCGCCGACCCGCTGAGCAGCACGATCAACCTGGCTATCCTGCCAACATTCGGGACCCGCTGGCTGATGCCCAGGTTTCCGAGTTTCTTGCAGGAACACCCGGATATTACGGTTAATTTTGTAACGAGAATCTCGCGATTCGAGTTCGGTGCAGACGGTATCGATACCGCTATCCACTACGGCGCCTCAACCTGGCCAGGCGCCGAGTGTACGTTTCTGATGGGAGAAAAATCGATTCCGGTCTGTTCACCCGCACTTTTGCCGCGTCTCAAAGACCTGCCAGTAAGAGAGCTGCAGAACTTGCCGCTGCTTCATCTCGAGTCACGCGCCGACGCGTGGAAAGACTGGTTCAACATCCACGGTCTCGACGTCCCGAGTCACACCGGCACCATGGTTTTCGAACATTTCTCTATCGTGACTCAGGCTGCGGTGGCGGGCCTGGGCGTGGCGTTGCTACCGCGCTTTCTCATTCGCGGAGAACTCGACAGAGGTGAACTGGTGATCGTATCCGACCAGGCATTGATCTCCGAGACGGGCTATTACCTGGTTACACCGGAGGCAAAAACCGATTACGCCCCCGTGGTAGCGCTGCGGGAGTGGCTTCTTCGCACCATTGAACGAGAGAAACTAAAGCTCTCGGAGCACAACTGATCTGTTTCGATCGGGTTTTACGCCGCGCAGAGATTCGATCACCTGCTCGGTGGTTTTCTTGTAACTACGTTGCGGATGATCAGGGTCAGCCTCCGGGTCCGGCAAAATCAACGGGCGGTAGTCTGATGCGATCAGTCGTTCCGTCGATGGATTCTCCACGAAGAAACGATCTGATCAGCGGACGGATGAAATCCGGTTTTTCCCGGTACAAATCGTTAATGACGCCGTGCGTACCACCGTCGACAATAATGAGATGGCCGTTTTCGAATCCCTTTGCAATTTCCAACGCGTTCATAAGCGGTGTGGATGTGTCCCAGGTGCCCTGGATAAAAAGCGCCGGTATCCCGGTCTGAATGGGGGCCAGGAATTCCTCACTCACATTCGGCGCGGACCACTCGTCGCAAATGGCAAAGTAGCCCGCGTTAATGTTGCCCAGAACCTCCATCGCGGGATCTGCTAACAGTTGCTCGCGTCGGGCCCCGCTTGGGGACAGCCCACAGTCGATTGCGTAGTGCATCGCTCGTCGATTGTTCGTCGGCTGGTCGTTGAAGAATCGCTTGTTGCGCGCCACCTCAACCGCGATTTCGCCGAAGTTCCCATTCAAGGCTGGCAACAACGATGCCGGCCATTCCTGCGTACTAACGCGACTCACTCTGCCAGGCCAGGTGCGACGAAGTTCGTCTGCTCCGATGACGACATCGATCAACTCACCGGTATATGGGTCCTCTGCCTGGACCGTTACAGGATGATCTTCCAGCTTAAAGATGAGTTCGCGGATAGCGCGGAGGAAGCCGCCTTCCGGAACATGCGGTGCGAGGTCGGCATCCTTTTCGGCCTCGGCGAGAATCGCCTCAACGGATGCCAGGATGCCCGTCGGCATATCGAACGTATGATTAATTCCCTCCAGTCCGCGGAAAACGACGCGCTCGACAATATCGGGATGACGTCGAAGCGTCGTAAACCCCCATTGCGATCCAAAACTGCCGGCAAACAAGCTGATTTTTTCATAGCCGAAGGCAAGTCTCAGGTCGTCGATGTCGTCCGCAAGCTGCAGTGCGTGATAACCGTCCACGTCACGTCCCCGGTCAAGCCACGCTTGCTTACACTCAATGGCAAATTTGCGGTAAGACGCGTCGAGCACTTCAGCGGACAGTAGTTGGTCAACCGGGGCAAGCGCCTGGTGGTTCGGGCAGTCCATCAGCGGAATCGATAAGCCAGCACCCCGTTGGTCAATGAACACAACGTCTCCCACAGCGCGCAAGTCCTCCAGCGTTGCGAGCGACAGCGCCAACCCTTCATCCGCCGGATGGCCGATGCCGTCCGTGCCCGTCTTGATGTCCGTAATTCGGGAGCCGCCTGGCCCCCCCGCCATCGCGAAGACAGGTGTGCCCGGGTCTTCTGCCGTGCTGGAGAATCGCATGAAATGGACGGCAACGAGCTTGCTATCGCGCTTGTCTCGGTTCTCCCGCGCAAATAAATACCCGCGCTCCGCGAACATATGATTCCCGTCACCGATATCCACGACATCCGGCACGATAAGAATGTCGCCTGCGTCCTGAGCCACAGTCGGTGTAACCCACAGCACGGACGCGAAAGCGATTGCCGCGACCCGGATCAACACAAGAAAGGGAAATCGGATTTCAGCACGTTGGTTTGTGTCGTGCCTCGTAAGCATTCGGAACATGTTTATCTACTCGTAAATTATGCCGTGGCGGTAATCGTAATCGCCCCCATTCTTCTAACTCGCTGCAGACATCCGTCTGCCATCGGACTAGATCCGCTGTACTTTAAGCCTTTAACTGTAGTTTCAATACCTGTATCGATCCAGATATTGTCATCCCGGACAGGCTCGGGACCAACAATCAGATTTGTCCAAAAGGCTTCCAGAAATATATGCCAAAATACTCGGCAAATCGGAGCGTAAGTTTGTGCCGGATTCGCGGTCGATGCTTCCGCAATCTGCCTGGGGGAATAAATGATACGTAGTCGCAGGAGACAGGTCGAATGAGATACTTAGGGCCGCAGGAAGTCGCCGATGGTCTTCCTTACGGCGACCTGGTGGAAAGCCTGAGGCAGATCTACCAGGCTGATGGTATGGCTGCCAAACGCGATTTGATCGATCTGAAAGAGCTTGGAGATGCGGAAGGTACTTGCATGGCACTTATGCCGGCATGGGGCCCGGGACATGACTTAACGACCAAGATTTTCACTATCTTTCCTAACAATCGAGACAAGGGTCTCCCGACTATTTACGCAACAGTTCTCGTTTTTGACTCCTCCAACGGAGCGCTCAAAGCGATTGTCGATGGCACGGAAGTAACCCGGCGTCGAACAGCCTGCATGAGCGCATTGGCTGCGGACTACCTGGCGCGGCAAGATAGCAGTCAATTGCTGGTGTGTGGTGCCGGGGCGTTGGCACCGCACGCAGCGTTGGCTCATGCGACCGTGCGGCCAATAGAATGCATCGAAGTCTGGGCCAGGCGAGAGGAGGCCGCGAAGGCAGTGGTCAAGTGTTTGCAAGCGCAACGCGGTGATCTTGAGATCAGGGTCACCACTGACTTGGCTGAATCGTGCCGGCAGGCTGATATCGTTTCAAGCCAAACGAGTTCACCGAGCCCGATTGTGTTCGGAGATTGGATTACGCCCGGAACACATTTGGATTTCGTTGGCAATCATGACCCAAATAAGAGGGAGTGCGATGACGAGGTCGCCAGGCTTTCGAAAATCTATGTAGACGTTATGGAAACCGCGATGCGCGAAGCGGGAGAAATCCTGATCCCGTTGAAAAACGGCGTTATCACCAGGGAACAAATTATTGGTGACTTGAGTGAATTGACCCGCGGAACCGTGAGCGGCAGAACAAGTGCGGAGGAGATAACACTTTTTAAATCGACAGGTTCAGCCCTGGCGGATATGGCAGCAGCTGAACTGGCTGTGAGGAACGCGGCGCCTGTTTCAGACGTTGAAGGATAAAAGGCCAGCGTTCTTCGGTATCCGGGCAGAGGCCCACGATTGATCAAAACCGCTCAGGAGAAAATGCGCTTGAGTCGATATGCGTGGGTTGCTCTTGAATAATTTCCGCGATGAGTTTGCCGGTAGCGGCTGCGAGGCTCAGTCCGAGCATATTGTGCCCCGTGGCCAGATAGGCGTTTTCCAATCGTGGAACACGGCCGATGATCGGCAAGCTGTCCCAGGTCATGGGTCGCCAGCCGTACCACGTGTCCTGAATCTGCTCTGTGAACGGCTCGATAAGATATGGTTTCGCAGACTCTCGCAATTGGCGAATCCTGCGTTCCGGTATGGACGTGTCGAAACCGATGAACTCCATCATCGATCCCAGGCGATAACCATCATTGAAAGGTGTCACACCGACATTGTGTTCTGGAAACAGCATCGGATGCTTCGGACAAAGATCGGGGGGATCCATTGTTACCGAATAACCCTTGCCTGGTTCGACAGGGATACGACAGTCGAGGTGGGAGGATAATTGGGCGCTCCACGCACCGGTAGCAAAAACAAATCGGTCCGCCTTCAACGTTCCTTGCGATGTTTGCAGACTTTTTATTTGCCCGGCCTTTTTCTCAACCGCACTGAGTTTACAGTCCTCGATAAAAGTCACACCATTTCGCTTGAGATTTCGGTACCAACGCAAATTGAGGAGGTCGGGTCGGACAAATGCGTCGCCTTCATAGTAGAAGGCACCGGCCAGGCCTGGCTTGAACGCGGGGTCAAACTCAGGCAGGTCCTTGCCCTCGATACGCTGTGCTACGACTCCAAATTGGTCCGCGAGTAGCTTGTCTGTCTCCGCAAAGTCCCGCATGCCGGAATTAGTCTCCAATACATGGAGGAGGCCGGAATCGTGCCACTCGCAGTCAAGCGACTGTTCGGAGATGATTTTCCGGTACTCGATCATTGACGAATCCAGAATAGATTTGAGATGAGAAGCCGCTTCGAGCATTTGGCGGCGATTGCAGCGTCTCGCGAATTGCCACATCCAGTTGCAGAAGGCGGGACTAAGTCGCGGCTTGACTCGAAACGGCGCATTCGGATCGAAAAAAGATTTAATCGCGGTACCAATAGCGGCGGGTTCGGTTAACGGCAGTACATGGCTTGGACAGACAAGCCCAAGGTTTCCATGTGAGCATTCGCTTGCGATGGAGGACTGTTCGATAACGGTTACATCGAACCCGTGCTTCATCAAATAATGAGCACAGGCAATACCGACAATTCCCGACCCGACGATCACGGCGGATTCATTCGTAGATTCCATTTGCGATTTCGTGTTCATGATGTCTTATGGCGCCATGTCGCCGCTCGACATGAATCTCTGCACAAGGTGGCGATAATCAATATAATATATTATATACTTCAAAGGCCGATGTTTAAGCCGATATAGATTACATCTATATCGACGAGAACCTTTTGATTATATTACAAAAAAGATAATGTCGCGCTTCTTGTCGAGCAATTATCCGGGAGGAACGAATGCAGTTGGAAGGCATTTATGTGCCGATAATCACCCCTTTTGACGATGATCTGGCAATCGATTTTGACGCCTTCGAGGACGTAATCGATTGGCAAATTGAAAGTGGTACACACGGGATAATCGTCGGCGGCTCCACAGGCGAATTTTTTTCGTTGTCGCAGGACGAACGTGTTAAACAATTTCATTTTGCGGCCGAGCGTATTGCGGGTCGAGTCCCATTGATTGCTGGTGTTAACGACCTTCTGTCGAATCGATGTTACGAATTAACTGCAGCAGCCAAAGAGGCTGGAGTCGACGCGTTGTTGGTTGCGGCTCCGCCGTATTCGCTGCCCAGTCAAAAGGAGCTTGTCGGGCATTGCCTGAAAATCGATCGTATCGCTGATTTGCCGATAATTCTTTATAACTATCCTGGGCGCACCGGAGTCTGCATGGATGAGATATTTCTTGAGCGCGTCGCGCAGAGTCGAAACGTCTTCGCGATAAAGGAATCCAGCGGTGACATTGATCGAATTCACCTTCTTGCTCGTGAATATCCGCAGTTGCAATTGAGCGCGGGGGCTGAAGATCAGGTACTGGAGTTTTTTGCGTGGGGTGCACGAAGCTGGGTCTCGGTTGTCGCGAATTTTTTCCCAAAAGAAGCAGTGCGTTTCTACGAGACCTGCGTGCTGAACGACGACTTTATTACTGGCAGAAAAGTAATGAGTGCTTTTTTGCCTCTGATGTATTGCCTGGAAAGGGGTGGCAAGTTCCTGCAGGGCGTTAAATATGCGTGCGAAATTATGGGCCGACCGGGAGGGCCCGTACGGCCACCCATGCAACCGATGAAAAAGGAACTGCGACGCGAGGTGCTTCAGATTGTGCAGACTGCTCAAAAGACTCTCCACGCAATTTTGAATGACAAGGGATAAACCATGCCGACTCTCCTGACACACGAAGAATACAAAGCCATCGCTGCAGATCTGTCGCTGCCGCTCAATGCCTACATCAACGGCAAATTCGCCGCGCAAAATCGGGAAAGACCATGGACACGATTAATCCGGCGACCGGTGAGTCGCTTGGACAGATGGCGGCATGTGACTCCAGGGACGTCGATTACACGGTGACAAAAGCTCGCGAGGCATTTGATCGCGGTGACTGGTCACGAATGCACCCAAGTGAGCGAAAGCACGTAATTATTCAGCTTACCAAGCTCATGTTGCGGCACCGCCATGAGTTGGCAGTTATCGAGAGTCTTGAGTCAGGAAAACCGATTCGTGAATGCCAGTTGACCGACCTTCCCGAGACGATTCACTGTCTCCAGTGGCATGCGGAGGCTACGGATAAACTTTACGATCAGGTATCGCCATCGGGTGACGATGCACTCGGTCTGATCATTCGTGAGCCTGTCGGTGTCGTGGCCTGCGTCCTGCCATGGAACTTTCCGTTGATGATGCTGGCATGGAAAATTGGACCGGCGCTGTCAGCAGGTAACTCAGTTATCGTAAAACCTGCGGAACAGACCAGCATGACCGCATTGCGTGTAGCCGAGCTTGCCGGTGAGGCCGGACTACCCGATGGCGTTTTAAATATTCTTCCGGGCGGGGGTCCCGACGTTGGTGAGCCACTTGGAAGGCACGACGAAATCCAGGTCGTTTCATTCACTGGCTCAACCGAGGTTGGGAGAAAGTTCCTTGAATACTCCGCACGAAGTAATCTGAAGCGAATCGTCCTGGAGTGTGGTGGCAAGAATCCTGCGGTCGTTCTTTCGGACGCTGACAACCTGGATCATGCGGCGAAGCATATCGTGTATGCGGCGCTTTGGAATATGGGTCAAAACTGTACGGCTAATTCCAGGGTTATTGTGCACAAGGATATCAAGTCGAAACTCGTTGAGCGAATTCTTGAGCAACTGAGATCCTGGAAGACAGGCGATCCACTGGATCCGACGAATCAACTCGGCGCAATCGTGAATGCCGAGCAGTATGACAAGATTCTCGCCTATATCGAGCTTGGGAAAAAAGAAGGCGCGAAGGTGCTGGCCGGTGGTTCGGCAATGAAAATCGGCGGCGGCTTGTTTATCGAGCCGACGTTATTCGACGGCGTCACTTCCGAAATGACCATCGCCAGGGAAGAAATATTTGGACCGGTATTCGCGATAATCGAAGTTTCGTCGGATGCCCATGCTATAGCCATCGCAAACGACACCTGTTTCGGGCTGCAGGCATCCTTGTATACGTCTAACGTCAAGAATGCTCATCGCTACGCCAGGGCATTACAAGCTGGCACTATATCTGTGAATTGCTACGCGGAAGGAGATATCGCGACACCTTTCGGTGGCTACAAACTTTCCGGCTTTGGTGGTCGCGATAATTCCCTGCAGGCACATGAACAATACTGCGAGACGAAAACCATCTGGATCGACCTGAGCGATGACCCGATTGATGATGCAGTCACGGTCGACTGAAGGCGATTTGGTAATTCAATGACGAGAAATTCGTGCGGAACGGCAAGATGATAATTACATCGGCTCTCGTAATAGTCTGGTCGCGCGCTTCAGCGACATTGAGGTAAAGATGAACGACAGCGGTGCGCCGTGGACAACCGGGCGTCGAATGTACTGACGCGCCGCCCAAAGAGGATTGCGAATGAAGATAACGGAAATACGGGTCTACCAGGCCGACCTTCCTTTGGTTGAAGGCCGCTACACCTGGTCGGATGGGCGTCACGTTGATGTTTTTGATTCGACGGTCGTGGAAATCGTGACCGATTCAGAATTCGTCGGCTACGGCGAAGTGTGCCCGCTCGGGCCGTTCTACCTGCCAGCATTCGGCGCAGGAGCCAGGGCCGGTATCGGGGAACTCGCGCAATATCTTATCGGCCAGGATCCAACGGCAGTAGGCCCGCTCAACGTCGTCATGGACACGGCGCTTCTCGGCCATCCATACGTCAAATCAGCAATAGACATGGCCTGCTGGGACTTGCTCGGCAAATCCTCTGACAAACCGGTTTGCGATCTTTTCGGCGGTAGGCACGGAGAAAGTGTTGAGCTCTACAGGGCTATCAGTCAGCGGCCGGCCGACGAGATGGCGGACAATGTTGCGCAATATCGGGATGAGGGCTATCGCAAATTCCAGTTGAAAGTCGGCGGGGATCCAATGGCGGATGTTGCGCGAATCCATGCTGCATCCAAAGTCCTGCAGTCAGGCGAGACGCTGGTTGCGGACGCCAATACCGGTTGGCGCGTCGATGATGCGGCGAGAGTAGTCAACGCCGTCAGGGATGTTGACGTGTATATCGAACAACCTTGTCTGTCGTACAACCATTGCCTTGCGACTCGTCGTCGGACGCAACTCCCGTTTATTCTGGATGAAAACATCGATGGGGCTCAGGCGTTATTGCGCGCGCACCGCGATCATGCAATGGACGCTATCAATTTGAAGATCTCGAAGGTTGGTGGGCTGACCAAAGCGCGACTGATACGCGATTTGTGCGTAACGCTGCAGATTCCCATGACCATTGAGGACAGTTGGGGAGGTGACATTATTACGGCCGCTATAGCTCACCTCGCGCATTCAACGCCCGAGCGGTACCGGTTCTCATCAACCGATTTCAATAGCTACGTGACAGTACGAAATGCTTCCGGTGCGCCACAGCGACAGGATGGCTGCATGATCGCCGGTAACGAACCGGGTCTCGGTATTTACCCGGACTTCGATAGCCTTGGATCGCCGGTCGCCGTGTATCAATAAAGCGAATGGCGACCAAGATTATTTGCAAATTTTGAATTTCAAAACGGTAGAGTTATAGGATGAACGATCTGAAACGACCGCTAACTGTCGCGCAAACCGTGGCCGCACAAATTCGAGAGCAAATACTGAAGCGTGAAATCAGAGGTGGCGAACCTCTGCGCCAGGAGGCCATCGCAAAGTCGTTCGGCACCAGCATTATTCCCGTACGCGAAGCGTTGCGTCAGCTCGAGGCAGAAGGACTGGTAGAGCTGCAATCCCATCGAGGTGCCATTGCGACCGAACTGACTCTGGACAAGGCGCTGGAGTGGATTCATCTCCGGCGACTCATCGAAACCGATTTGATTGGCCTGGCGATTGACAAAATCAGCGATGAGGACCTGACCAAGGCACAGGAGATTCTCGGAAAGTTTGATGATGCGATGGACCATCGGCGTGAAATTGAGCAATGGAGTGACTACAACTGGGAATTTCACTCGACGTTGTACAGCAGTGCCAATCGACCTGAAACCATGAAGGTCCTGTATTCACTGCACAACAAATGCGATCGATACATTCGGCTGCAGTTGCTCAGTGGCGATCATATTGCGAGAGCTGAAGAGGAGCATCACGAATTAATCGAGTTATGCCGCACGCGAAAAAAACGCGCGGCAAAGGCGCTGATGCACCGACATATAGTTGGAGTGGAGGAAGATCTCATCGAGCAATTGGGTATTTAAAACATTTGTCCAGAGATTTAAGCCGCGACAAAAGAGTCGATAATTGAGAGCAATTTACCTGCAACTCACGGTGCGCAAGGGATTGGTCTCAAAATTCTTTCTGTTGGCACTCTTCATCAGCATTGCGGCATTTTTGGCCAGGTGTCGCTCAGGCGGTAGCCCTCGGGCCAGGGATCTTGCGGATCAAGCGTCAGTTGAGATCTGCCGATAATCCAGGCGCGACCGGATATTGAAGGGCGAATCGCCGGAGTTTTGCCGATAGTGACTTCTTCCTCAATGCACCCAAGGAACTCGGAATCGATTATCGAACGGGCAAGTAGCGTGTCACCGAGACTCGCTTGTCCTTTCGCATGCATCACCGCCAAGCGAGCCGACAGTCCAGTGCCGGTTGGGCAACGGTCGACCTTGCCCGGGCGTACCACTACTGCATTTTTACCGATTCGTTGACCTGCCTCTTCAAAAACAGGCAGCGCAAACTGACAAAACGAAATACGGGAAATATCAGGGTTACCCGGATGTCGAAATCCAAGCTGCTCGTTTGCAGCCGCCGTGATTTTCATTCCGGTTGTGCATATGTCACGCGCTTCGTCGGTCGTAATTTCAAATCCCGCGCTTGCCGAATCGACGATGACGAACGTATCTCCGCCATAGGCCGTGTCCACTGTCAGGGTTCCAATGCCCTCAACTTCCAGATGTGCATCGAGTCGATCAGCGAAGGAAGGCACGTTTTTTACGGTAATTCGTTGCGCCTTGCCGTTACGACATTGTGCGGTGACATCAACCAATCCACCCGGCGCTTCGAGGATGAATCGGGTTTCCGGTTCACGCATGGGCACTATCCCGGTCTCCAGCAATACCGTCGAAACGCAGATCGAATTAGAGCCGGACATCGGCGGCGTATCCTCCGGCTCCATGACGATCCAGCCGGTGGCCGCCCTGGGATCGATCGCCGGTACCAGCAGATTCACGTGACGAAACACACCGCCTCGCGGTTCATTCAAAACGAAATTACGTAGGGTTTGATCTTTCGCGATCCACTGCGCCTGGTCCCAGATGGAATCGCCGGGTGGCGGCTCGACACCGCCAATGATTACATCTCCTACTTCTCCTTCTGCGTGGCAGCAGACAATCTCGACTGTGCTATCCAATCCTACGGTCATTCTGGTCTCCACATTAGATACCTAGTCTGAACCAAGACCGAAAGGGTCATCAATCGAGTGGCTTGGATCAGTAAACCACTTTGGTCCCTGGTCGGTCATATAGAAATGATCCTCGAGCCGCACTCCAAATTCTCCGTACAGGCAAAGCATTGGTTCATTGCTGAAGCACATGCCTACATCGAGAATCGTGTCTTCACTACGAACAAGGTACGGCCACTCGTGAATGTCCAGGCCAATGCCGTGACCGGTGCGATGCGGTAATCCGGGGACAGCGTAATCAGGGCCATATCCCAGAGATTCCAAATAGGTCCTTGCTGCAATATCCACGTCACCGCACCTCACGCCGATCCTGGCAGCTGCAAATGCGGTCGCCTGCGCGGCTTTCTCATCGTACCAGACATCGCGATGACGATTGCCGGCTTCGCCGAATACATACGTGCGTGTGATGTCCGAGTGATAGCTATGCACAAGGCAGCCAGTATCGATTAGGACGATGTCTCCATCCGCCAGAACCTGCGGATCGGGTACGCCGTGCGGGTAAGCGGTCGCTTCGCCAAACTGCACGGCACAAAATGTCGATCCACCAGGCGAGCCGATTGCCCTGTGTGCCTGGTCAATAAAGGAATCGACTTCGGTCGTCAGAATGCCCGGCTTGAGGATTCGGGCCGCGCTCTTGTGAACCTCCAATGTCATATCCATGGCCGTCTGCATCAGGTGAATTTCAGCGTTTGATTTTCGCGACCGACACCCGGCGGTAATCGGTCTTGCATCGACAAACTGCTGTCCGGTGGCCACCTGCGATATCTCACCGAAATGATGAAAAGGGGTGGCTTCATCGATCCCGACTTTGCCACGGGACAGCCCAAGTGATTTCAGGATAGATATGAATAGTTCGAACGGCGATTCATGTTCTTGCCAGCAATTTACGTTGCCATCGAGCAGCTTATATTGCGAAAAGGTCTCTTTCTCAAATGCAGGCACAATGTAGTCAACGGAGCCGGTTGCCGTAACGATGGCGCCAGTCATGCGCTCTGACGGATACCACCTGGTGCCCGTGAAGTAGTACAGATTACTGCCCCCACTAACGTAAATGGCGTCAAATTCAAGTGAATTCATGAGCATGCATGCTTTATCGATGCGACTTTCGAATTCACTGCGAGGCATGGGATCCGTTGTCACGCTAATTGCAGACAGGCGACCAATTTCGGCCTCCATCGTGGATCCGCCAACACCAATTGACATCATTCAGCTCCTTGTTCGGAAAGTCGAATTCATAATCATATATAATATATTACTGGAATCCAGTACATCATCTGTGGTTGGGGAAACCCTTTTGACCAAAAAGCTTAGTCAGTCGGTGCGCGTTATTGACTCTCACACTGGCGGTGAGCCAACGCGCGTTGTTGTCAGTGGCGGCCCCGAATTCGGTGCAGGCACGATGAGCGATCGACTAAAGGTCTTCCGTGAAGAGTACGACTGGTTTCGCTCATCGGTTGTCAACGAGCCACGTGGCTCGGGTGTATTGGTCGGCGCCATGTTGTGCGAGCCTCTAAATTCAGAGAATGCAGCGGGCACCATTTTTTTTAACAACGTCGGTTACCTGGGGATGTGCGGCCACGGCTCGATCGGCCTCGCGGTGACGTTAGCCCACATGGGTAAATTGCAGGTCGGCGAGCATTGCCTGGAAACGCCGGCAGGTGATGTCGTTTTGACCCTGCACGACCCTAACAAAGTAAGCGTCAGCAATGTATCAAGCTATCGATATCGAAGCGATGTCAAACTGCAGGTGCCTGAGATCGGTGAGGTTTGTGGAGACATCGCTTGGGGTGGCAACTGGTTTTATCTGGTTTCGGACCATGGTCAGTCTCTGGAATACGAGAATGTTGATGCGCTGACTAACTACGCCTGGACAATACGCAGAGAGCTCGATGCGCAGGGCGTCCACGGACCCAACGGTGAACTTGTCGATCATGTTGAACTGTTCGGTCCACCTTCTGACATCTCGAAAGCTGACAACCGAAACTTCGTACTCTGCCCAGGGAAAGCGTATGACCGGTCACCCTGCGGTACGGGTACGAGCGCAAAGATTGCTTGTCTGATCGAAGATGAAAAGCTCGCTGCGGGAAAGATCTGGCGGCAGGAGAGCATTACCGGGAGCATTTTCGAGGCGCATGCAGAAATTGAGAATCAACAAATACACCCTATAATAACGGGGACAGCATATATCACGGGAGAATCCTCGCTGATGTTCGATCCGGACGATCCCTTTCGTTACGGGCTTGGCCCGGGATCAAAGACAGCTTAGTAGCTGTCGGAGAATGACATGCCGGTTAACGGCAGCGAATAGGCAGTGCAAATGATCCAACGCGAGCGTGAGCCAATGGATTTTTCCGGCAAAGTTGCTGTTGTGACCGGTGGAGCATCAGGCATGGGAGCGGCGACGGCTCGCGAATTGTCCAGTCGTGGCGCCAACGTCGTCGTTGTTGATCGTAATTCCGAACTTGCCAAAGAAGTAGCAATTGATATTGGCGCCATGTCCCCGGTTATCGGAGACGTCAGTGAATCCACGTTTTGTGACAACGCGATCCGAATTGCGGTAGAGACGTACTCCCGACTCGATGTGCTGATCAATTGTGCCGGCATCATCGTTCGTGCCGATGCAACTGATACGACCGATGAGGACTGGCAGAGAATATTGAGCGTAAACATTAACGGAGTCTTTTATATGTCCCGTGCAGCCGTTCGCCAGATGCGGGAACAGCAGTGTGGAGCGATAGTCAATTTTGGCTCCATTTGGGGCGATGTAGGAGCGGCCGGCGTTGTAGCCTATTGCGCTACAAAAGGGGCGGTGCATCAAATAACGCGTGCGATGGCACTCGATCACGTCGGCGACGGCATCAGGATTAATGCTGTATCTCCTGGCGAGGTAAATACACCGATGCTTGCCTACGGTCGGTCCTCACCGCCAACAGCGGAAGTCTTACAAAATCTCGCCAACGAAACGATTCCCATGCGGCGTCTGGCCGAACCGATTGAAATTGCCAAAGTTGTGGTATTTCTGGCATCTGATGAGGCCAGTTACATGACTGGCGCTGTAATTCCAGTGGACGCCGGGTACACCGCACGCTGAGGACGCCGTTTGGCTTATAGAATGCAGAGTTCAGACTGAGGTAAGTAGGCATGGAATATCGGACGCTGGGACGGAGTGGCATCAAGGTCTCGTCGATTGCGCTCGGCACAGACAATTTCGTCAACCCGACTCCGGAAAAGGAAGTCGCTCGCATACTGGATGTAGCGCTCGAAGCTGGTATCAATCTCATCGATACCAGCGACAGTTACGCCGCTGGTGAGTGTGAGTCAGTCATCGGGCGATTTTTTGTCAAGAATCGCCGCCGCGATGACGTCATCATCTCGACGAAAGTTCACTATCCAACTGGTCCAGGGCCTAACGACCAGGGCAATTCCCGCTTACACCTTATGCATGCTTGTGAAAATTCTCTGCAACGCCTGAAAACCGGGCATATCGATCTTTATCAGTTACATCGCCCGTCGCCCGACATTCCCATTGATGAGACGCTTGGGGCGTTGACCGATCTTGTCAGGCAGGGAAAGGTCCGATATATCGGATGCTCAACGCATCCTGCGTGGCAGGTCATGGAAGCGCTGATGGTCAGTGAGCTCAAAGGCTATGCGCGGTTCGTATCCGAGCAGCCTCCTTATAATTTGCTTGACCGCCGCATAGAAAACGAACTTGTCCCAATGTGTCAGGCACAGGGTATTGGCATTATTCCCTGGTCACCAATGGCCATGGGCATTCTCGCGGGTCGATACGCCGACGCTGAAGACTATCCAACGGAATCCCGTGCAGCACTGCGAGGAGGTATTTACGCCGAACGTATTGCGGCGCGTGGAGTCGAATTTGGCAATAAATTTGTGGAGTTGGCGAAAGGACATGACATATCAGCGGCCCAACTCGCCATTTTGTGGAATAAGGATCAACCAGGAATCACTGCGCCATTGGTTGGTCCACGGTCGGTGGAACAGTTGGAGCACCTGTTGCCAGTCACTGAGATGTCACTTAGTGATGAACTGCGTGCTGCCTGTGATGAACTGGTTCCGCCAGGATCTGCCGTCGCAAATTTTCATAATTCCGCACCCTGGATGAAGATGAAGATCACAGAGTGTGCTGCGTCAAATGATTCATAAAATATTACGCGGACAATAAATACAATACCGTGCAAAACGGAGGTTGACATGGCAATTCGATTCGCCCGACCCATTGGTGTCTGCTGCGTTTTTTTGCTTGTAGCTTGCACCAAGTCGCCGACGCTGGAGAATACGACGACAGAAATAACGGGGCCGACCAATCCAGCAACTCAACAACTACAACAGTTATTTGCCGACGAATGGAACGGCCGACTGGCGAGAGATCCATTGTTCGCGAGCCGCATGGGGATTTCTGATTACGACGATCGACTGCCTGACAGGTCGCCTGAGGCGCAACGGCAAATTCTTGATGACGACCTGGGTTACCTGGCAAGGCTGGAAGCGATCGACAGATCGACTCTGACGCAGGATGATCAAACAAATTACGATCTTTTCGAGTTCATCGTTGGTCACCGAACGACTTTGGCGATATATCAGCAGTACAAAATGCCTATCCTCAGTGACTCCGGCTTTCACATGGGTATTCAGCGCATGTACGAGTCAATGGCATTCAAGACCGTTGAGGATTACGAGAACTACCTGTCCCGATTGCGCTCGCTCGATCTCTTCTTCGATCAGAATATTGGCAATATGCGTGATGGTCTCGCGGAGGGATTCACCCAGCCTAAAGTCATTCTGCCGGGAATTGTTTCATCAATTGCCGGTGTCCTCGTCGAGCAACCAGCCGAAAGTATTTTCTATACGCCGTTTCAGACATTTCCGGAACACTTCAGCGATGCCGATGTAAATCGTTTGCGTGCAGAGGCCGCAAGCGTCATTGGCGAAACTGTACTGCCGGCGTACGAGGATTTCCTGCAGTTCTTTAACGACGAATACATGCCAGGCGCGCGCGACGAGCTCGGTGCATCTTCGCTGGAAAACGGCAAAGCGTACTATGAAGATCTGACGCGCTTTTACACGACACTGGACGATGCGACGCCAGAGGGCATTCACGAAACCGGGTTGCAGGAAGTCGCCAGAATCCGATCCGAAATGGAAGAAATCATCCGGCAAGTGGAGTTCGACGGTACTTTCGCCGAGTTCATCGAATTCTTGCGCACTGACCCGCAATTCTACGTGGATGAACCAAAGCAGCTGCTCAAGGAAGCTTCCTACATCGCCAAAAAGGTAGATGGCCAGATGCCGGCGTTCTTTCGGACGTTACCGAGGCTCTCCTACGGAGTTGAGCCCGTGCCCGACGACATCGCGCCGAACTACACGACGGGCCGGTATTGGGGCGCACCAATTGGCGGTCGCCGTGGCGGCTATTACATGGTCAATACCTATGCGCTCGACAAGCGGCCGCTGTATACGCTTGCAGCGCTCACCGTTCATGAAGGTGTACCCGGGCATCACCACCAGAGTGCCTTGCGACAGGAAATAGAAGGCGTGCCGGATTTCCGGCGGGCGTTCTACCCACATGCCTTTGGTGAAGGCTGGGGCCTTTATACCGAAAAGCTCGGCATCGAAATGAATGTCTATGAAACACCATATGACGATTTCGGTCGTCTCAGCTACGAAATGTGGCGTGCGGTACGGCTGGTAGTCGATACCGGCATCCACTACAAGGGCTGGAGCCGGGAACAGGCACAAAACTTTCTTGCAGATAACTCCGCGTTGTCACTACACAATGTACGGACGGAAATCGATCGCTATATTTCCTGGCCGGGTCAGGCGCTCGCCTACAAGATGGGAGAGCTGAAGATATTGGAGTTGCGCGCTCGTGCTGAGCAGGAACTTGGTGACAAATTTGATATCAGGGACTTCCATGATGCAATCCTGATGACCGGTGGAGTGCCACTCGACATGCTGGAGCAGGAGATTGAGCGCTTCATCGAAGACGCGAAACAGATTGATTAGCAGGTGACCAAAGAGGGAATGATGAATATGAAGAAATTGACACTTGCCGCTGTTTCGATACTTACGCTCTGGGCCAATGTCGGTCATACGCAGCGTGCAGAGCAGGGACCAAAGCCAGTAGCGAAAGCGTCCGAAGCAATGGCGTCTTCATCTCACCCACGTGTGACGCAAGCGATTCTCGAGGTTTTGCAGGATGGTGGCAACGCCGTTGATGCGATGCTGACAGCGATTCCGTTGCAGCACGTGGTTGAACCGCAAATGTCGACGCTGGCAGGCGGCATGGGTGGTCTGATTTATTGGGCGGAAACCGGTGAGCTCATTTATCTCGACGCCGAGCTGGATCATACAGTGAACGCGCCTGCCGCCCGCTCCATGGCTCGTCCACAGGAGATTGAAATTACATCCGGACAACGAATTGGCGTGTCGGGCACCGTGCCCGGCTTGGCCGCCGCGGCTGAACGATACGGCATACGTCCCTGGAAAGACTATTTCGGCCCTGCAATTGAGGTGGCGTCCAACGGGTTCACTATGTACTCGTTCCTGTACGGTGAGATGTACGATGCGTTTGAACGTCTCGGTGCGCATCCGGCGTCGCGAGCAAAATGGATGCCGGACGGATTTATATTGCCTGTCGGCGATACTGTGCGACAACCCTGGCTGGCACAAACATTAACGCACCTTGCAAATGAGGGCCCGGAGTATTTCACCGAAGGTCCATGGGCAGAACACTTCGTCGACGAAGTCAATCGGACTGGTGGTCAAATAACGCTGGAGGAACTGTCGGCTTATAAGGCGCGCTGGGTCGAGCCGCTGCAATTCAGCTACAAGGGTCATCAACTTTTTGGTGCACTACCGGCTTCAACGGCCGGCGTCCTTAACGGCATGATACTCAATATTATTGAGCAAACGGATCTCGGCGACGGGAGGGACAACACAATTTCAGTTTTTAACCTCAGCATCCAGAACCACACGAATTCGTCGAGCGAGTTGTTCGGAGGAATAAGGTTTCTGTAATAACGGAATTTCCTCGGGGCTTCTGATTTCTTGATCGTTTTCTGGTTCCATCCCGGTAGTGAGCAAGACCTTCATATCTGGCCAGGTTTTCATGGCAATATGCGCGAGCTCCCGACCATTGGTATCTCCGGGCATAACAACATCTGTAAACAGGAGGTCTATTTGCTGGCCCTGTTGCAATAATTTCATTGCCTCGGCGGCATTTTCGGCTTCACGAGTCTCATATCCGAGTCGATCTAAAGTGCGGCAGGCAAAGCGGCGTACATTTTCTCTGTCTTCCACAACCAGGATGGTTTCTTCCCCGGTTGGAAGGTCGTCATTCACATCGATTTCAATTATCAAATCAGCTTCTGCGTCAACGGATGGAAACAACAATTTGATGCTGGTTCCTTTATCCAGGGCACTTTTGATGTGAAGTTTGCCGCCGCACTGCAGAACGAAATCACTAACCATTGTTAATCCAAGTCCGGTACCCGTCTCAATGGTTTTTGTCGTGAAGAAAGGTTCAATGGCCCGGCGTCTGGTTTCCTCGTTCATTCCAATGCCATCGTCGGTAACAGTCAGTACAACATAATTGCCGGGAGTCAAATCACCGTCCCGTTTTGTCTTATTTACGGTCTCTTCCGTAGTCGAGATTACGATATTCCCTCCATCTGGCATGGCATCACGAGCGTTGGTGACCATATTAAGTACAGCACTTTCCAGGCGATTGGTATCAACTAGGACATTGCCAATTTCATTATCCAGTTCCAATCTAATCCCTATCTCTGGAACGGATCGCTGTATGATTCTCTCCATGGCAACAAGGCTGTTGTTGATGTTCATTGTTTGTACATCAAGTTCCTGACGGCGAGAAAATGCCAGTAAACGCTTAATTAGATCGGTCCCATCCTGGGCAGCGGACAAGGCATCTTCGATCAGTTCCTTATGATCTTCGTTTTCACCAGTCATGTCCTCCTTAAGAAATCTCAGATTGCCTCTAATGACAGTCAATAGATTGTTGAAGTCATGGGAGATACCGTCGGTCATTCGGCCAATTGCCTCAAGTTTCATGGCCTGGGCCAGCATGCTCTCCTTCTCGCGAGCATCCGTAATATCTTCATTAATCGAGATGTAGTTGGTAATTTCACCTTCCTGGTCGCGGACGGGGCAGATCGTGGATGACAGCCAGAAAGGATCACCGTTCTTTTTTTCGTTTTGAAATACGCCTCGCCAAATTCCACCTTTTGAAATTGTTCCCCACAGCTCCTTATAGATTTCTTTCGAGGCTTGACCGGAGCTCAGAAAGCGGGGGTTTTCACCTAGTACTTCATCCTCACGATAACCGGTTAGTTGGTAAAAGCGCGGATTAACGTATTCAATGTTCCCTTCAGCGTTGGTTATCATGATTGATACCGGACTTTGTTCAACAGCACGGAGCAGCTGTTGCAGTTCCGCGTCTTTTTTCTCTTCACCAGACAGGTCACGCATAATGCCGGTAAAGGACATGTTCTGTCCCTCCAGTACCCTGCTAACAGTAAGGTAGATTGGAATGAGTTCACCATCCTTACGTCGTGCCTGCACCCTTTGACCGGTACCAATGACCTTGGCAACGCCTGTTCGTAAATATTCCTCCAGATAGTCATTATGCGTTTCACTGTGTGGCAAAGGCATAAGCACCGACACATTTCGACCTAATATCTGATCGGCCGTATAACCAAAAATTGACTCCGCAGCCAGATTGAATGACTGGATAATTCCTGTTTGATCAATCGTGACAATACCTTCACCTGCATTATTCAGGATTGCCTCCAGACGTAATTCGCGATCCAGTATTTCTCTTTGTTTGCCAATCAAGCTCTGGTGCATTATTTCGAGGTCTTCTGCCAGGCTCTTGAGGTCAGAAATATTGGTGTTTACGTGGAATTCGACGGAGTGATCGCCAGCAGCGATACTTGTTGCCATGTTTCTCAGGGACGAAACGGGTTGGATAAGAAACCTGCCAAAGAAAATTGCCAGCAAGATGCTGAATACAATATAACAACTCGCGATAATTGAACCAAAACGGTACGCAGCATTGATTTGGCCCTGGACTGGTAATTCGTCATAACCCAGTCTTAGCGTACCTAGCGATCTGCCATCCGCATTACTGAATAATTGTACTGCGATGAAATAGGTCTGATCTGCATGTTCACCAAAACTAAAGTCTTCCCTGAAGGCTATTTCTTTTCCGGAGCCGTTTGTATCTGGTCGGATAGTCGTATCATCATTGTTGAGAAATTCTGCGAAGATCACATCACCACTGAATTGCGTCTCATAAAGAAATGAGACTAGATTTTCGGTGTCTTGATCTTCGACCGCAGGTTCAAGTAATTCAGAATACAATCGGGTATTGTTGCGCACCTGATCGATAAATTGCGATTCAAAACTGCGCTCGACAATGAGCATGATGCCGTAGAACAACAGGGGAGTAAGCGGGATATGTACCATAAATATCCCAAGTATCATGCGGCCGGTGATACTCAGCCAGACTCGTTTTAGTTGTTCGAGTCTGTCCATAATACGCCCAGCGATTTTAGTCCGGTTTGCTGCTCAAGTTGTTCTGACCACATATAGGTCAGGGAGCCCGGCGTGTCGAGCAATGCCTTAGCCAGCATATCAATGTTTTCATATTCAGGCGGCCGTTGGTCCCCAAGTCGAAAAACCCGCGACAGTAGTTGACGTTCATATTGACGTTTGGACATAAAAATTATTTGTTGAAGAAAAACATCTGTAGCGAATGGATCACTCGCATTCAGAATAGGTCTAAGCCGTACCTGACCAGTATTCACTGGTACACCCAGGAATATCTTTCGTACGTCTGCGTGAGAAAGTGACTCCAGCTTAGCATTATAACTACAGACGAGCAGCAAGCTGCGTTGCGCCGTTTGCGCCGTGCTATTAACGCAAATCAATGTCAGACACAGACACAGAAGTACTGTTCTGAGTTTTCTCTCTTTCATTCGCATCAGAACATTGCATCCCATTGCAACATGAACTGGCCGAAAGTATCCCCCTGTGCGCGATTTTCGGAAATTTCCAGTGTGAAGGCATGCCGATCAAAAACATCCACGCGGACACCACCGAGAATCCTGTCATTGATGTGTTGCGGAAATAGCGCGAGATAAGCGTCATTCTCATCGCCAACGGTCCACTCAACACGGCCAAAAATTGTCCAGTGATCATCTCGATTGAAATCTGCCTGAAGATAGCTGCTAAAAAAATCATCTGTCAGCGCTCCGCTCAATTGTTGTAAGCGGTTACGGAGATAGAAAGTTGAACCCGTCAATCGCCAGCGCTGGGACGTCCAGTTTCCATATACTCCAGCACTAATCTGACGAATTCCATTAAGCCCGATCCTGATGGCAGGAATTTCAGAGTAATTGATAAACAGTCCATATTGGGTTGGGGCATATAATACTGGTTCATGATAGAGGTTGAGTGTGAGGGAGAGATCGTGTGAACCTGATCCCGGGTCCAATACATCCAGTGCTTCCAGTTCGTCGGATAATTCTGGTCCAGCGCCTACGGCCAGGGCATAACCCAGTCCTTGTTTGTCATGTTCAATGACGCCCTCTATGAGTAATCCTGTCAAATGTATAGGCAAGAGTCCGTTGTCATCTTCGAACTCAACGATCGATGGTCGACTTATGCCGGTTTCCAAAAAGGAACCATGATGAAATTGCGTATTCCAGTAGCCAACGGGATTATGAAACCGTCCCAGCCAGACCTTACTATCGCCTACCGTCCAGCCTACCTGGAGACGCTCAATTTCCTGCTCATCTTTTGCGAGTAGTAATTCACCAAGAAACAGGAAATTCCGATAACTGGATGTTGCAAATATATCTACACCATATTTGTAATCGTCATCATCCAATGAAGAATCATCCGCCAGCCCTGAACGGAAAGTTGCGCCTATGTGCGGGAACAGCAGGTACTCACCGGTAGCTTCTCCCTGACATATCGGCGAATAGACTATTGATGAAATAGCAATCAGGCTATAGAGTAACCGAACACGATGATCATTACGGTTCACTTACTATGCTCCTTTAATTAATTCATCCGGGGACAATCAAAGTCACTCTAAATAATCATACGATATTAATCTAGAGACAGTCTTTTAGTAGATTTACCTAGTCAATCCCCCATGATTTTCGTTTGGCCCGAATCACGGATTGGCGCAAGAAGTCCCTGTTAAATAATTTGTAGAGAACAACCCAGAATTCAAAAATGACTGAAGCCGCGCAAATATTAATCGTTGATGATGATGTACGAATATGCCGCACGCTGAGGCTGTATCTTAAACGGGAAGGGTATCACGTCAGTATTGCAACCAATGGTGAAGAAATGTGGAATCACTTCGAAAAAAATCTACCTGATGTGATTCTCCTTGATGTCATATTGCCCGGGGATGATGGCATAACCCTGGCACGTGAGCTGCGAAAAATTTCTGATGTAGGAATCATCATGCTAACCGGGAAGAATGATCCCGTCGATCAAATCATCGGCCTGGAAATGGGTGCTGACGATTATGTGACGAAGCCATTTGATGAACGGCAGTTACTCGCCAGAATTCGGAGTTTGTTGCGCCGGCGCGCAAGTTCTGCAACAGGCACGAACGCGGAAACGGGAGATGATGGTCAGAAGATTCATTTTGATGGTTGGGAAATGGACTTATTCAGCCATGAACTGATTTCGCCTTCCGGTCAGAGGACAGAACTCACTTCCCATGAATTCAGACTACTGGAGATATTTGTGCGGAGTCCGGGTGGTGTCCTGAATCGCGATCAGATTATGCAACGACTTTACGAGCGTGACTGGTCTCTGAGTGACAGAAGCGTAGATGTGCTCATTGGTAAGCTGCGGAAAAAGATTGAAGAAGACTCCTCAAAACCAAAGTTGATTCTGACTATCCGTAATTTTGGTTATAAGTTTGCCGGTCGAATCAAAAAAACATGATCGTGTAAAAATTGCCTGACCCTGCAGAGCTGTGCGGTTTGACCTCGTTGTAGTCGTTTTAGTATCTACAACGAATTTACAAATAGTTACAATAAATAACCAATCCTTACCTGATCTTGTCCCGTGAGTTACATAGATGTAATAACATTGCATCCGGGACTGTACGCCAGAGACTAACAATCTGGCGAGTAATTCAGAACATAGTCACAGGTGAAGAATGAACAGGAATCGAAAAGAGAACACTGCCAAAACGATGAGAAAAGGACATGCAAAAAAACTCGTCATATTGGTTTTTGTTTTCATGGTCTTATCTCCCGCATCTTATTCAGAATATGGTGATGTCGTATTGGATAGGTATAAGGA
>Ga0255052_10000207_pt1 | contig 45732 bp, 39 predicted proteins | sample JV7_2_21_MG_FD_188632 | JGI IMG/M metagenome (GOLD analysis project Ga0255052, IMG submission 188632) | Seawater microbial communities from Jervis Inlet, British Columbia, Canada - JV7_2_21 | ecosystem: Environmental > Aquatic > Marine > Inlet | place: Canada: British Columbia | collected...
AATTTCCCCCATAATGCGACCCCGAAAGACGTTAGGGATGCATATTTACTCGCAAATAGCCTTGGATGTAAAGGTGTGACCGTTTACAGGGACGGTTCAAGAGAACAACAGGTTCTTTCCACTGGATATAAGAAAACAGAGTCAGAGACAATAGAAGCACGCAGGCAAAAAATAATGCCGAGAAAAAGGCCTGAAACAGTAAAAGGCACAACAAAGCTAATGAAAACAGGTTGCGGACACCTATACGTAACTGTGAATGAGGACGCGGAGGGAAACCTTTTTGAGCTCTTCACGCACATGGGAAAGGCAGGTGGCTGTGCAGCAAGCCAGGCAGAGGCAATTGGAAGGCTGATAAGTCTCGCGTTTAGAAGTAATCTGGAACCTGTTGAGGTTGTAAAACAACTTAAGGGAATAACCTGTCACAGTCCTACATGGACAAACGGCGGAAAAATAGCATCCTGTTCTGATGCCCTGTCACAGGCGATAGAGAGTTATACCCAGATAAGTGATAAAGGTAATGGCGATGGTGCAGAGATTAACAGCAAACCTTTGTTTAGGATCGGTATGTGTCCCGAGTGCGGCGGAGCTGTAGCACATGAAGGCGGATGTGCAGTCTGCAGGGACTGCGGGTTTACAAAGTGCATCTGACCATTGAAAACCGTTACAAGTGAAGTGTAACGGGTAACTTTCCTGTACTCGTTGCTAATTATCATAATAAAGCTCAGCTTTTTTAAACTCGAATCCCCTCTTGACCCCTTTAATCCTGTGTCATTATGTTATCATGTTTAAGCATATGCAAAAACCGGAAAAACAATTCGAGATTATTAAAAGAGGCACAGTAGAGATACTGCCGGGGGATGGACTTCAGGAAAAGCTCAAACGCTCCTGTAAAACAGGGATACCTCTGAAAATAAAGGTTGGATTTGACCCCACAGCCCCTGACATTCACATAGGCCATACCGTCCTTCTTGAGAAAATGCGGCAGTTCCAGGAACTGGGACATGAAATTGTTTTTATCATTGGAGATTTTACCGGGATGATCGGGGACCCTTCAGGGAAATCCGAGATAAGAAAGCCATTAACAAAAGATGAAGTACTGAAAAATGCCGAGACGTATAAAAAGCAGGTTTTCAAAATCCTTGACCCCGATAAAACCAACATAAGGTTTAACAGTGAATGGCTGGGCAGGATGGATGTTATGGATTTTGCGAGACTGGGTTCCATGCAGACCGTTGCAAGGATGCTTGAACGTGAGGATTTCAAGAAAAGATTTGAGAGTCAGCAGGATATCAGCATACTTGAGTTTTACTATCCTTTGCTTCAGGCATATGACTCAGTCTTTCTAAAGACTGACATAGAACTCGGCGGCACTGACCAGAAGTTCAATCTGCTTATGGGCCGGGCTATGCAGAAGAGGATGGGGGTTGAGGAACAGGTTGTTATAATGATGCCCCTTCTTGAAGGGACTGACGGGGTCAATAAGATGAGCAAGAGCCTTGGAAACTATATAGGCATAACTGAACCGCCAAAAGATATGTTCGGTAAGATTATGTCTGTAAGTGATGAACTGATGCTCAGGTATTACGAACTGCTCAGTCATATTTCAAATGATGAGTTAGATACCCTGAAAAAAGGCATCAAAGACGGAGGGGTGCATCCCAAAAAGGCCAAAGAGACTTTTGCACTTGAGATTGTTGAAAGATACCACGGGAAAGAGGCATCGATAAAGGCAAGGGAAGAGTTTGAGCGTGTATTCAAGGGAAAAGGCCTGCCTGAAGATATTCCGGTTTTTGAACTTGAGTCAAAAGGCAGGGATATGTGGCTTCCACAGGTTATGAAAGACACCGGGCTTGCTAAAAGCACAAGCGAGGCTATAAGACTTATTAAACAGGGCGGTGTCAGTGTAAACGGTAAAAAATGGGATGACCCGGATAAACCCCTGCTTAAGGGGGAATCCCTGCTTAAAGTCGGAAAGAGAAAATTTGTTAAGGCTAGTATCGATTAAGCATCGGACATAACCCGTACCAATACAATTGTACCAAAAAACAGTGGTTATCAGGTAATATTAATTACAAATTTAAGGAATTAAAAGAGAGGGATGGAAAACAAGAAATCGCTCATACTGGTAGTAGATGACGACCCCGTAATGCTGAAGCTTATTGAGCGTAAACTCGAAAAAGGGGGCTTTGAGGTCATAACTTCCCAGGACAGCAAAAAAGCACTGGAATTATTTGACCAGAATTATTTTAACCTGATTATTTGCGATATTATGATGCCTCAGATGAATGGATATGAATTCCGCCAGCATGTGCATGAGAAACCTTCAGCCAGGGATATCCCTTTTATCTTTCTAACCGCCAAGTCACAGCCGATAGACCAGGTCAGAGGGCTTAAGTTAAGAGTGGATGACTATATTACCAAGCCATTTGAACCCGCTGTTTTTCTTGCACGTGTTCAGTCAGTAATTGAACGATACTCGATATATGAGGAAAAAACACAGAACGACCAGTTAACAGGGCTTTTAAACCACAAAGCCCTGGAAGAAAAAATCCGGATAGAGCTTGAGAGAATTATTCGCTATGAAGAGAAATGTTCACTTATCTTTATTGATATTGATAATTTTAAACAGGTTAACGACAACTATGGCCACCCTACAGGAGACCTTGTGCTTATACAGCTTGGTCAAATCTTTAAGCATGAACTTCGAACAATGGATTATGCGGGTCGATACGGCGGTGAGGAATTTTTGCTTTGTATAGTAAATGCAGATAAAGAGTTTGCATTTAAGATAACCGAGCGATTGTTGTCCACTTTTAGAGAAACCGCTATCGGGGATGAAAAAATCCATTGCACTTTTAGTGCCGGGGTAGTTTCTGCGCCTGAGGATGGAAGGGATTATACAACTCTTTGCAAAAAGGCTGATGAAGCAATGTATATGTCAAAAAAGAACGGCAGGAACCGGATTACCTTATATCGCTCTTGAAAAGTTTTATGAAAAACTAATTTTTATCATTTAATTTCTAAAACAATAATTGTGATGTCATATATGAAAAAAAATTGTATCACTGCATTTCTAGTAATCTTTACAGATTTTATCCTGATGGAAGTATTTAATGCGTTCTTATTACCGCAGCTTAGATTGTTATAATGAATAACAAAGGATATTCATTAAGAAATACTTATAAGGGTACGCAACCTGCCTATTTGTTAAGGGTATTCACCATTTTTTCTATCATTTCGTTAATAGCAATTCTCTTCTTAGTTAATCTCGGTATTCACAGAATCCTCATCCAAAAGCATATTAATGAAGCTGAACATGATGCAACAGGAATTAGCCAGGCAATCTTTGAGCATGATAGGGCGATTCTCACTTCTGATTTAGAAGGAGAGGTAACCTTAAATATTAAACCAGAGGATTTTCCAGAAGTAGATAAGTCCATGCTTCACTTCCTGAATCCTCTCAATATAGTAAAAATCAAGGTATTTTCAAAAGATGGAGAGATTATTTACAGCACAGACCATACAATCATAGGGCAAATAGATGCTAACAACGAAAAGCTCAACAGGGCTTTAAATGGTGAAATTGTCTCCAAACTGGAAAAGAAAGAAGAAGTTTGGGATACGACAGGGGAACAGAGATTTGACATAGATGTGGTTGAAACATACCTTCCAGTAAGAGATGAAAACCAAAAGATAATCGGAAGTTTTGAGGTATATCTTGATATTTCCCGGTATCAAGAAGGGACGAAAAAGGCTTTAAGATTGTCTATGACGGTTGTCGCCGTTGTTCTCGTTTTAGTCTTCGGATTTCTCTTTATTATCATGAGGCGGGGGACAAATGAGTTAGCTGAAAATCAAGAAACGCTGAAAGACAGTGAAGAACGCTTCCGCTCTGTATCTGAAACCGCAAAAGATGCCATTATCTCCTGTGACAGTCAAGGGAAAATCATTTTCTGGAATCCTGGAGCTGAAACCATTTTCGGCTATTCTGCTGATGAAATACTTGACAGTCCTGTTATTCTTATCATGCCCGAAAGATTACGCGAATCCCACAAGAAAAGATTTAATCTTTTTATTGAAACTGGGAAAGCAAAAATTATTGGCAAAACGGTTGAGGTATTTGGACTTAGAAAAGACGGCAGTGCATTTCCTGTTGAGATTTCTCTCTCGACGTGGAAGATTAAAGGAAATGTCTACTTCACAGCTATAATGAGGGACATCACCGAGCGAAAGCATATTGAGTCAGAGCTAAAGAAGAGCCGTAATAAAGCTGAGGAGTCAAGCAGAATAAAATCAGAATTCTTAGCGAACATGAGTCATGAGGTACGCACCCCTATGAATGCCATCATTGGCATGAGCGATTTAACACTGGAAACAGAGTTAACCCCTGAACAGAGTGAATATCTGAGGGTGATTAAATCGAGCTCAGAGTCCCTGCTTTCTTTGATTAACGACATTCTTGATATCTCCAAGATAGAGGCAGGCAAGTTTGAGTTAGAAGAGATTCCATTTATTCTCAGAGAGGTTGTTGAGGGTGTAGCAGAGGCCTTGAGTATTCGTGCAAAGGATAAAGGTATCGAATTTCTGAGCTATGTAGATCCAGGAGTTCCGGTCTTGGTTATAGGTGACCCTACCCGTTTACGCCAGGTATTAGTAAATCTGGTTGGAAATGCTATCAAATTTACAGAGAAAGGTGACGTGGCAATCAAGGTTGAGATAGACAGCGCCAAGGAAGAGACCGCAACAGGAAAAAGGGTTGACATTAACTTTATGGTTTCTGATACAGGGGCAGGGATGTCTAAAGCTGATACGGAAAGGATTTTTGATAAATTCAGCCAGGCAGACGGTTCCACCACCCGAAAATACGGTGGTACAGGACTTGGACTAAGCATTTCAAAATCAATTGTTGAGATGATGGGAGGTCATATCTCTGTAGAGAGTGAAGTAGGTAAAGGTAGTGTTTTTCATTTCAGTTTAAATCTAGAATGTCAGGATGAGAGGAGAAAGGAGGAAAGAGAGTATGTCTGCCCCGATTTTATGGGAATTACGGTTCTTATAGTTGATGATAACCGTACCAGTCGATACATCCTTCAGAAGACTCTCAGTGCCTGGGGCTTCCACACGTCAGAGGCGGGGAACGGGAAAGAGGCGCTTTCCCTTTTACAGGACGATCCTGACAGGTTTAAATTAATAATACTTGACCATCAGATGCCCGATATGGATGGTATGGAGGTTACACGGACAGTCAGGGAAGACGTCAGGTTTCAGGATATCAAGATAATAATACTCACGTCATGGGGTAGTGTTAAAACCAGTTTGATGAAAGAACTGAATATTGCTGGAGCAATATTTAAACCGGTCTTGCAATCCACATTATTTAATACACTCGTGAAGACATTTCGTACAAGCATAGCTGTAGGAGAGCGCCAGGTTGAAGGTGTTGTTGACACTAAAGCCGCACAGACCGATGACTCCATTAAGATATTACTTGTGGAGGACAACATTGACAATCAGCATCTTGCAAGGACAATCCTGCTGAAGGCAGGCTTTGCCGTTGACATAGCTAATAACGGCCAAGAGGCTGTAGAGGCTTTCAGGAGATTTCGTTATGATTTAATCCTGATGGACATCCAGATGCCTGTGATGGACGGTTTTACAGCAACGGCGCATATCAGGGAGATCGAAAAAGAACTCGGCAAGGGACGTGTACCTATCATAGCCCTGACAGCCCATGCGATGAAGGGATATCGTAAAAAGTGTCTTGAACATGATATGGATGATTATATTACCAAGCCATTAAAAAGAAATGTTTTTTTAAAAACTATTGATAAATGGGTAGATGCTCGTCCTGCCATTTTAGTTGTAGATGATATTGATGCCAACAGGAAACTGGTTGAGAATTATCTGAAGAAAGAGGGGGCCTACAGGACTGTGTTTACCAAGAATGGCAAAGAGGCGGTTGATGTTTTTAAGAGACAGGCAGTTTCTTTAATATTAATGGACATGGAGATGCCGGTAATGGATGGATATACTGCTGCCGGTGCTATCAGGGAGCTTGATAGGGGAAGAGAGATACCTATTATAGCCATGACGGCCCATAAAGAGGCAGGAGAAATAAACAAGTGCATGGAAGCAGGGTGCACAGATTATCTTTGCAAACCTATAAGAAAGCAAACCTTTATCGAGACCATTCAGCGGTATCTGGGCAGGTCAAAGGATTTGTCTCGAGAGACAGTTACCAGTGATAAACTCGCAGAAGAGACAGGACAAAAAGATATTGCTGGTAAAGATATAGTGGTGTATGTTGATCCTGATCTTAAAGACTTAATTCCAGAGTTTTTTGAAAACATAAATAAGGACGTGAAAGATATAAGGAGGTTGCTTGCTGAAGGGAGAATAGAGGAGATTCAGAGAATTGGCCACAGCATGAAAGGCAGTGGTAGTAGCTATGGCTTTGATGGGATAAGCGAGATAGGAAAAGGTATTGAGGAAGCAGCCAGGGACGATAACAGGGAAGAAATTTCGTGTTTGAATGACCGCCTTACCGAGTATCTTTCTGCAGTAAAGGTTGTTCCAAAGGAAGAGGGGTAGATTCTATTTTATAAAAATAAGCCGGATATTTAAGGTTTATCTTAATTTATAATTTTGGATTATCTCTAATGTAGCAACTAACCGGGGAATGAAATGATAGTATTTTTTCATTTAAAAGAGGGGTGATATCAGATGAAAGTCTTGATAGTGGATGATGACAAAAACATATTAAACCTCCTTAAACTCTATCTAAAGGATAATAAATTTGATGTTATTGAGAGCAGGAACGGGGAAGAAGCCTTCCGCATTGTCTTAAAAGAGAAACCCGATATCGCTATTATTGATGGTTTGATTCCAGGGATTCATGGGTTTGAACTTTGCAAAAAGATTAAAAAAGAGCCTTCTTTAACGCCTAAACCAAAGATTATTATTATGTCGAGCGTTTACAAAGGAATAAAATACGAATTAGAGGCTAAAAAAGACTTTCTTGCCGAAGAATACTTAGCCAAACCATTTAAAAAAAATGACTTATTATCAAAAATAGAGTCTCTTTTGCGATGACAACCGCTACACTTCGGGAAAACAGACGCCCTCAACTGACAAAAAGGGGATTAATGTATGAGAAACATACCTAATTAATTCTTTTACGGGGTATCTTTTTATTTATCGGACATTTAAGAAAGAGATATAGGTAAAACGTTTTTTATAATTTCTAAAAGAACAATTACGAATATTAATTAATCAGGTTTCTTTATTTTTTTGAATATTTATGTTGTGTGTAAAGACTGATTCATGTTATTTTCAAATAGATGAACTATCCGATAAACAATAACTTTATCTGTTAATTGTTATGGCCAGTAAATAAATCCTCTGAGGATGTTATGGAACGAAAGAACTGTTGGGAAATAAAGAGGTGTGGCCGCGAGTCTGGCGGCGACAATGTTAAGGTGCTTGGAGTGTGTCCGGCCTCTTTGCCAAGCGAATATGATGGAATCAACAAGGGACAAAAAGGAGGGAGGTTCTGCTGGGTAATTGCTGGCACCTTTTGCAAAGGTGAAGTACAGGGAACATATGCCAAGAAATTGAAAAATTGTCTTATTTGTGAGTTTCTTAAGCAGGTCAATGAGGAAGAAGGTCGAGACTTCATTCTAACTCCCAGAGATGCTAAGGATAAATCAAAGAGAAAGGCATAACAAATCGCGTGTCAGCAGTGACCTTTCCATTATACGCACTCTCAATCGTAATTATCATCTATAGAGATACATCCAACTTAATTGTGCACTAATCCAGGGTCAGCCTGTAAATAAAGAATTCTTCCACCAATGTTTTTTGCCTGGCTGTCAAGGCGCTTTTCCAGCCGAGTTCTTCGGCCATCTTTAAAACGCGTTCGGGCCCTGCAATTGATGAATAAACCATCTGAACATATCCGCCCGGTTTAAGGTATTCGCCGGCCTCCCTTAAAAATCTCCTTGCCAGTTCTTTCTCCGGATCATACAGAGAATGCTCAAAAACTGTCTTTGGCGTGCCATCAAAATAAGGGGGTGTAAAAAGGATAACACTAAACTTGTGTCCAGGGTTTAAAGGAGAAAAAAGGTCTCCCTGAAGTACTGAGACAGTGTTTTCCAGTTCGTTAGCCAGGACATTTTTCATGGCAAATTTAACTGACTCGAAACTGATGTCAACAGCAATGACCTTCCGTGCTTTCTGCCCGGCAGTAATTGCCTGAATCCCGGACCCTGTCCCCATATCTAATACATCGTCTTCAGGTGTTACCTCTATATGCTTTGCCATTAACCCGCTTGTAAAATAAAATTTCGGATTGAAAACATCTCTGGAAATCTCATAGGTCTTTCCCAGAACCTGAACTTTATGCGGGCCTAATTTCTGAATCTTCCCTATAAGCCAGACACTTACAGCCTGTCTTAATCCTGCAAACATAGCCTGATTATACAGAAAAATTAATTAAAAATAACGGCATGAAAAGGATGTGCTAATGGGGTTAGCCAGACAGTCTCTATATCAGGGTTATCTCAGAACCCGGAGAATATAACCTTTAAAACTTTTATCTGTCTTGCCCGGGGCTTTCAGCAGGCGGCCTCATATCTTTATACATGAGCTTTCTCGCACGTTTTTCCCTGGTCCTGAAAATTCTTCCTTTTATCTCCCTGTTAAAGTCATGCTTGAAGATTATGAACCTTGCCATCTCTCTTACAGTGAGCATGTTCTTGAGCTTTATTAACTCTTCATCATCAATTTCCTGAAGCTTTAAGTGGTTGTTTTTAACCCTTATGAAAATTTTTCCCAGCTCACCCTCGCTGGCCGTATCAACGGATTCCCTTAGCTTTCTCATATCATTTCTCATGTTTACCCGTATAACAAACCTTCTCTTGTCATATTTGTTTATAACCGGGAAGAGCTTTGATGCCCTCTTTTCATCCAGATCAAAGACCTTTGTCAGCTCCCACATTTTTAATGTCGCTATCTTTTTTATTATCCTTTGCTTCTTTTCTTTTGACAGGGGTTTGTTAGTGTCCTCGGCCTGGTGGGCAAGCCCCTCTCCAATAAAAAGAGTTAACCCCAGCATAAAAAAAACAGCAAAAATAAAACCTTTCATAATACACCTCCATTTTCTTTTTCAATACCAAGTTCCTCGTAGAGGTCCTCCATTTCATCAGAGCTTAAATAGGCAAGTTCACTGAGAAAGGGGATTTCATCAGCCAAATATATTTCTTCTCCCTCAAGGGGTTCGTCAATTAAAGTCAAGTCTTCTTCGCTTAAGCTGTTAAGGTCAAAGGCAACCGGGGCGAGCGGGTCAATGAATGAGAATCCTTCATCTAACACGGGTGTTCTCATCTGATAAATATATCCGGCCAGGACAACCAGGGCAATCAGTGCGAATGCAGGTACAAGCCTGGATAATATGCCTTTCTTTTCTTCCTTAAGGGACGCCCTTACTTTTTGAGGGAGTGTCTCAAAGAACATGCCCCCGGGTTCAGGCAGAGGGACTTCAGTAAGTGCCTTAAGAATTGAAAACTCATGGCCGCATTCTTTGCATATATCCAGATGGGCCTTTACCTCATCGGGAATAAGCCCGCTTTTGATGAAGTCAGGAAGTTTTTCCCTTATATCTTCATGATTTAATTTCATATCCCTTTTCCTTTTCGCCCCGGCGAAACAGACGAGTCTGATAAAATCTCCCGGAGCTTTTTCATTCCGTTATGGTAATGAGCCTTTACCGCACCTTCCGAACAGTTCATTACATCTGAGGTCTCTTTTAAAGAAAGCCCTTCATAAGCCCGCAGGGTTATGGATGTTCTCTGCCTGTCAGGGAGTTTAACCAGTGACTTCTTTACAAGGGAACCTTTTTCGTCTTTGATTATAGTTGAAAGGGCGCTTTCCTGGTTACCCGGGTAGGTTTCATCAAGTTCATCTGTAACCCGGCCCTTTTTGTTCAGGTGGTTCAGGCAGGTGTTTACTGCTATCCTGTAAAGCCATGTATAAAATGCGGACTTTCCCCTGAAGCTCTTTATTCCCTTAAATGCCTGCAAAAATGTCTTCTGTGTCATATCCTTTGAGTCCTCTACATCTCCTGTCATCCTGAATGCTAAGGCATAGACTTTTTTTTGGTATTTCATAACAAGTTCCTCGATGGCGAATTCGTCTCCGGCTAAATACCTTTCAACGAGCTTCAAGTCTTCCCGGAAACGAGTTTTTTCTTCACCCATCTGTTTATTTAGACATGTAAAGATGAAAAAGGTTTAAAGGAGCAGGTGCCCGAGATTCTCTCATATCCCGGTTACTCCTTCACAGGTAAGACCTGAAGGCAGGGAGAAAGAGAATGTTTTTAAGCGGCGGGCTTTAAACAGGGTCTTTGCATGTTCCATGATTTTAGAATTTGTAAATAACCATTCCGGTCAGGAGTTTAGGGTAGAAATAAGTTGATTTAGGCGGCATTCTCTGACCTGCAAGCGCTACCTCTTTAACGTCCTGGATTTTTGTGGGGTTAAGGAAAAAAACAGCTTCAAATGAACCTCTCCTTGCTCTTTCGACGGCAATATCAGGGGCCATCTCATATTCGAAATGTTCCACATTCAAGAGTTTTTTGAAAATGAAATTATGGAGTATTGTTACATCGAGTTTTTTCAGGCTTTCAGGCATGGTTATGTCCATATTTGAGCCATTGAAGTGCAGGCAGTAGTAAGTGTTCGAGTTAGTAAGAAACAATCCGAATGAATGGGCATTATCTTGCATTTTTTCAAACATCCGCTTCATTGTCAGGTTGTCTGATGCCCCCTCAGAACTTACCTTTTGCATATCAAAATATTTCCTGAGGATATTTTTTGTGTTAATGTCAGAATCTATTTCAACCATTCTGTGTGTCGGAAGCAGGGTTAGCCCTTCATCTTCCATATTGGCAAGGAACATGAGCACATAGTTAAAAGGTTCTTCTCCTGTACTGTTCGGGATCATGCCTTCCATTTCCTTTTTTAATGAAAGGGCTGTCTCATAGCGGTGATGACCGTCTGCAATGAAGATATCCTTATCTGACATCTCTTTTTTTATTGTCTCGATTGAATCCCTGTCAGTAATCTTCCAGAGCCTGTGCATAAAACCGTCTCCATTATTTGCTTCAATGAAAGGCATTTCTTTTACAGCGCTTTGAAGTATGTGTGAGGTGAGCTTCTCAGCACTGCTGTAAAGGGAGAATATCGGGCTTATATTTGCACGGCAATGCCTTAATATGTTTAACCTGTCTGATTTAGGCTTGGAATAGGTCATCTCGTGAGGGAGAATTTTCCCTTTGCCCAGCTCTTCTATCCTGACTGCTCCGAGAAAACCCCTTGTTTTTTTTCTTTTACCGTTTATTTCATAACTTATCTCATAACAGTAAAAAGACTGTTCTGAATCATGTGTCAGAATCCCTTCTCTGAGCCAGTCAGATAAAAAACTTGAGGCCCTTGTATAGCGGTTTTCTTCAGTGCTGTCGCCGTCTTTGTCCTTACCGAAGTCAATACGGATAATATTATGGGGGCTCCTGCTGTAGAGGTGCTCTTTTGTTTCAGGTGTTACAATATCATAAGGGGGTGACATGACAGAACTGGCGCTGACTTTTTCCGGATTATACAAAATGCCTTTAAACGGGATTACTTTAGCCATAACAAGTTATGATGGTTATTAGTTATACGGGTAAAAGAGTATCAACATACCATGGTATTTCATTTCAAATAACCAATAACTTATAACGATTAACTGCTTTGTTTTGCAGGATTGAACGTTATCTTAACATTGGATATCCTGAAAATTCAAACCAGGTATAATGTTCATTATCCCTGGGGTTTTATTGAGATACTGTTGCTTTTCATTACCTGTAAAACTACAATAAGAAACCGTGTCCTTTTTTAAAAAATCAGCAGACTATCTCAGGCTTATAAAATTTTCGCATTCTGTTTTCGCCCTTCCTTTTGCATTTACCGGGGCGCTTATTGCAGCCGGGGGCATACCTGCCCCTTCGCAGATTCTGTGGATAGCTGTTGCAATGGTAGCCGGACGTTCAGGCGCAATGGGGATGAACAGAATCATAGACAGAAAGATTGATGCGCTCAATCCAAGGACAAAAGACAGGGAACTCCCCAGGGGTGTTATAAAGACCTGGGAGGCCTCTTTATTTACAGCTTTTTCATTTGCCATACTGCTGTTAGCTGCATATATGCTTAACCCTTTATGCCTTAAGGTTTCTCCACTTGTACTGTTAGTGCTGTTTACTTATTCTTACACCAAGAGATTCACATGGCTAAGCCACTTAGTGCTCGGTACCGCTCTTTCGCTTGCCCCTTTAGGCGCGTGGATTGCCATAAGAGGCATTTTTGATTTTGAGATACTGCCCCTTTGCCTGGCAGTTATGTTCTGGGTTGCTGGCTTTGACATTTTTTACAGCTTGCAGGACAGGGATTTTGACAGGAAACATAACCTTTATTCAATACCGGGCAGGTTCGGGGTAAAGGCATCCCTCTGGACAGCAAGGCTGTTTCATTTAGCCACCGTAGGGCTGCTTTTAAGCCTTATCCCGATTTTTAATTTAACCTGGTTTTATCTTGCAGGGGTTTTAATTGCATCGGTGCTTATGATATACGAACATTCCATTGTAAAACCTGCTGACCTGAGCAAACTTGATATGGCTTTTTTCAATATGAACGGCTACATAAGCATCACTGTTTTTGTGTTTACGCTAATTAACTATTTAGTTCCATTATAGGACGCCTTAAACATTAAACCTGAATGACGCATAAATCCAAATCTCAAGCACTCTACGAGCCGTTGGCCAAACAACAAAAAACGTTATAAGTTATCAGTTATACTAATCAACAATTAACGAATAATTAATAACAAACTTGGAATTTGTAATTTGAGATTTGTAATTTGGAATTTTAACCTGCATCCTGTATCATAATTGAATGGCTTACAAAGATTTAAGAGAATTTCTAAAGATCCTTGAAAATAAAGGGCTTTTAAAGCGAATAAGTATTGAAGTTGACCCTGTTCTTGAGATAGCAGAAATTACAGACAGAATGTGCAAAAGTCCGAACGGCAGCAAAGCCCTTTTTTTTCAGAAAGTAAAAGGCTCTGAATTTCCTGTTGTTACAAATATCTTCGGCTCTTTTCAGAGGATGTGCCTTTCCCTTCAGGTTGAGAGACTCGATGATATAGCCGGCCGCGTGGAGGCATTGCTGAATCAATCGCCCCCCAAATCATTAATGGAAAAACTGTCTGTGCTGCCCAGGCTTTTTGAGCTCTCAAAGTGGCTGCCAAAACTGGTTAAAAATGCCCCGTGTCAGGAGATTGTTGAGAAGGACAATCCTGATTTGACCAGATTCCCGATTCTCAAATGCTGGCCCGGCGATGGACAGCCAACAGATGAAGGAAGGTTTATAACCCTGCCCATGGTTTTCACAAAAGACCCTGATACCGGCAGGCAGAATTGCGGTATGTACAGGATTCATGTATATGACAAAACCACCACAGGCATGCACTGGCATATTCATAAGGATGGAGCAAGACATTATGATAAATATAAAGCGCTTGACAGGAGGATGCCCGCGGCTGTTGCTGTTGGCAGTGACCCTGCTGTTATATACTCTGCAACTGCCCCCCTTCCTGAGTCCGTAGATGAGATGCTGTTTGCAGGATTTTTACGCGGGGGACCTGTTGAAATGGTGAAATGCATTACTTCGGATATTGAAATCCCTGCAAACAGCGAGCTCGTGATTGAAGGATATCTTGAGCCCGGAGAGACACGGCTTGAAGGGCCTTTTGGAGATCATACCGGTTTCTATTCAGCTGCTGATTATTATCCGGTTTTTCATGTTACATGTATAACCCGCAGGAAGGACATGATATATCCGGCAACAATAGTCGGGAAGCCCCCAATGGAGGATTGCTATATGGGTAAGGCAACAGAGCGCATCTTTCTTCCCCTTTTAAGGCTTGATTCCCCCGAGATAAAGGATTTCAACCTTCCAATGGAAGGCGTATTTCATAATGCTGCGTTGATTTCAATAAAAAAGAGCTACCCCGGCCACGCAAAAAAGATTATACATGGCCTGTGGGGCAAAGGCCAGATGATGTTTTCAAAACTGCTGATAGTTGTGGATGATGATGTTGATGTGCAGAATATCCCTTATACAGCCTGGCGTGTTCTGAATAATGTTGACTGGAAAAGGGATGTTGTCATTGCCGAAGGGCCTGTTGACGACCTTGACCATTCTGCAAGCTGGCCGAGATATGGCTCAAAAATGGGCATTGATGCCACAAGAAAAACAAAAGAAGAAGGTATGATGCGGGACTGGCCCGAGGAATTATTTATGTCTGAAGAGATTAAAAAACTTGTCACAGAGAAGTGGAAAGAATACGGGCTTGGGTAATATTCTTCGGTACAATATCCTTATTTTTAAGCACGCTTAATTCCTTTTGAAAAATCCTTAGATACCAATACCTTTCCTGAGTACCCTTGAAAAAAAACCTGAATGATGGTAAGTATAAATTATAAGGACCTTATTCAGGCTGGCATAACATGGAGAAGTGACTTTAAGTTATAAATAATTAAAGGATTTAAATCGGCGATATGAAGATACCGAGTTTAGAGCAGTCTCCGATCGGGTTAAGATTTATAATAAGTATACTCCTGATGTTCATACCTCTGACCATTTTTACGATTAGTGGCATTATCGCCTTTAATGCCGTGGTCAAAGCACTGGACGAGGTCGTGGTAAAGGCAACCGAGGAAATGCATCCTGTAATGAATATTCAGACAAAGATTCATAAGTCTTCAATAGTACTGCATGATTACATTATCAACGGCAATCTACAAGAACGTGAAAAATTCTACACCCAAGTCCTTGCGGTTGAGGCAGCTTTTGAAAAGATACCTATTGCCCCGTTTGAATTAAACAATGAGCATAGCCTGCTACGGAGCGCATATAAAGAATGGCATGTAAGCCAAAAGATAGCTAGTGACATACTGCTTATTTCCAATCCACAGGAAAATCCTATTGCAAATCAGCTCATGGAAAACTTTGATTCCCACTTAAAAAGGACAAATAATATTCTCAATCAGATGCATGAAATAACTATGAATGAAATGAATGAACAAAAGGTTTATGCAGCAAACCTTCGGCATAAGCTATTTATAGTCTTTGGTATTTTTTTTATAATGGGGCTCGGAACTGCTGCAGTTGTCAGCATAAAACTAACCCGTTCTATTCTTTTGCCGGTACGTGCACTTGAGCGAACCACAGAACGTCTTGCCAAAGGGGATTTTACCTGCCGTGTGCCCTTTGAGAGGGATGACGAGCTGGGAAAACTCGGGAAGGCGTTTAATATCATGGCAACAAGGTTAGAAAACAGCCAGGCAGTACTTGAAAAACTTGCTACAATGGACCCGCTTACAGATGTGTATAACCACCGCGAATTTTACCATCGCTTAAACATCGAGATAAACAGGGCTCTTCGTTATAGCCGTGTTTTCTCGGTTTTGATACTGGATGTTGACAATTTCAAAGCTATAAATGACACCTACGGCCACCCGGCTGGCGATAAGGCCCTGTTGCATATTGCCACAGCTATAGTAAAAGAAATCCGTCCCGGTGATGTGTGTGCCCGTTACGGGGGCGATGAGTTTGCAATTATCCTTCCTGAAACACCAATTTCCAGAGCATTGAATTTAGCAGAGAGAATCCGTTGTGTTATAGCAGAGCATAAGATAGCTGTAACGCCATCACATGCAATAAAACTTACCGTGAGCATAGGCCTGGCAGAATTTCCAAAGGATGGCAAGTCAGGGGAAGAACTCATATACATCGCTGATAAGTCACTCTACACTTCCAAGCGTTCAGGCCGGAACATTGTTTACCATGAACCTGATTCATAGCCAAAACAATGTTTCTTGACTTTTTATAAAGTAAATGAGTTATAATTTTCCTGCGTTGTTCAGGTGCCTGAATAGGCTTAAAGGGGAATCCCGTTAGAGTCGGGAGCGGACCCGCCGCTGTAATCCTGAATCCGGTTTTTTCGGACTTGTCCGACAAGCCGGATTACATGCCTCTACCAGACATATGCCACTTTCCAGAAATTTCGGGAAGGGAAGGCAGGTAGAGGTAAGGAGAGCCAGAAGACCAGCCTGGACAGAGCCTCACAAACAAGCCTTCGCGGTAAGAGGTTGTGAGGGTAAAGGTTTCAGGTCAGAGATCTCCTGCTTTTATCCCCGGCCTTCATTGCAAAGGCCGGGGTTTTTTTATGGTGCTGTTAGATATAAAAAAATACAACAGGGAATTAACTTTTCGCTCATTCCTGCCTGCCGGCAGGCAGGCTCGTCCCTATATTTCGGAGCTCTCTACGAGTCGTAGACCGAGGGTCGATCCAAAAAACCGCTCAAAGTCAACTCCCTGTTATATTGCGGGTAGTACCAGAAATTGTATACTGGCATTTCTTTTTTTTTGGGTCACTCTTCACTTTTCACTCGTTACCGTCTCTAACGCTGAATCCCCCAAACGCATTATTTCCCTTGCGCCCGGCATAACAGAGATTCTTTTTGCCGCAGGCCTTGGAGACAGGGTCGTGGGAGTTACAACCTTTTGTGACTTTCCTGAAGAGGCAGGGAAAAAACCAAAGATCGGTGGCATGTCAAATCCTTCGCTTGAGGCTGTTATATCGTTAAAGCCGGACATGGTTGTTATGACCACTGACGGGAATCCAAGGGAGTTTGAGCAAAGGCTGCGCTCAATGAAGATAAATACACATGTGTTTAAAGCACTAAAACTGTCCGAACTGCCTGACGGCATAAGAAAAATAGGCAATGCCCTTGATGAGAAAAAAAGATTTGACAGTCTTGCCTTGGAAATTGAGATATCAATAGATAAATTCAGGGGTCAGGGTATTCCGGCAGAGCAGTCTGTCCCGGGTGCACTGCCGAAGGGCCCGGACGGGCCGTCAGGGGGCCGGTCATCCGGGGAAAAGGTGCTTTTTATTGTATGGCCTGAACCGCTTATAGTTGCGGGCAGGGGGACTGCAATTGATGATGCAATACAACTTTTAGGCCTTGTAAACATAGCAGGGGACGCTAAAAGCCGGTATCCAAAATACTCTTTAGAGGAAATTTTCCGCCGGTCACCGGATGTTATTTTCATTGGTAAAGGGCATGAAGATATGAGGAAACTCTCCAGCAATTTTTTGAAAAGGATTTCCCTGGTCCCGGCTGTCCGGGACAAGAAGGTATTTTACGTAAGCGACAGTTTATACAGGCTTGGCCCGAGGGTCGTAAAAGGCATGGAGGAGCTGTCAGGATATTTAAATAAATAGTTCATCCGGACATTTCGGGACAAGCCGTTTAACCCGTTTGAATAGCTTAAAAGGTTTGAACGAGTAGGACGCAGGGAAGATTAAAAGTGAGAATTAAAATATTACTAACGATCATAGTTGCAACTGCTGTTTTTATGATCGCCTTGTTTATCGGGCCGAAGTTTATAAATCCGATTAATATGAACGAAATAGAAAAAGAGATCCTTATGTCAATAAGACTTCCCAGGGTTGTGGTTTCAGTGCTTATGGGTATGGCCCTCGGCGCATCGGGTGCAGTGCTTCAGGGGATATTAAGGAATCCTCTTGCTGATCCATATATTTTGGGTATATCAAGTGGTGCAGCATTGACCGCAGCGGTTGGAATCATAGCAGGGCTTACTTTCTGGGGTGTTGTTACAATTCCTTTGCTTGCATTCCTGGGCGCCATGATCACGGGCGTTTTTGTCGGGGCAATGGGGTGGAAAAGAGGGGGATTCTGGCCCGAGAGACTTCTTCTTGCAGGTGTGGGCCTTGGTTTTTTGTTTGCAGCCGTGCTTATGTTTATTATGAGTATTTCAAGTGACCAGGGCTTAAGGCGTGCAACACTCTGGATATTCGGAGACCTGTCTCTGGCAGACTGGTCAGTTATACCTTACGGTTTTATATTTATAACAGCTGGATTAGTTATCTGCATGTCAAGGGCAAAGGCTCTCAATGCCCTGGTGCTGGGCGATGAGCTTTCACACAGCCTCGGGTTTTCTCCCCGCAAGGAGAGGTTTGTTCTTTTTATTGCCGTTGGCCTTATGACAGCTGCGTCGGTCTCCTTGGGCGGCATGATCGGCTTCATCGGGCTCCTTATTCCGCATATCGGGAGGTTCCTGATCGGCTCAGACAGCAGGGCGCTTATTCCGGTATCAGCGCTTGGAGGAGGGATACTCCTGTGCATCGCAGATCTTGTCGGTAAATCCATATTTTCACCGATGGAACTGCCAGCAGGCATAATTACCGCGATACTGGGCGCACCGTATTTTCTGTACCTTCTAAGGAGGAGAGATGTCCTCGGAGCGTAAAGACATTCTGAATCCGTCAGAAACTAAGGAACATGAGATACATAAAAATATCTCACGTTCCCAAAACGCCATTCTTGAATTCAGGCAAGTGGGTTTTTCTTACGAAAGAAACAAGCCGTTCATCAATGACATCTCCTTCTCCATTAAGAACGGTGAATTTATAGGCCTGTTAGGTGCCAATGCCTCGGGAAAATCTACGATCCTGAAACTGGCAGGCGGAATATTAAGGACATCAGGAGGAAATGTAAACCTCTGGGGCAAATCAATTCAGCTTTATAAGAACAGTGACAGGGCAAAGCTCCTGAGCTACCTGCCGCAGATTCTCGACATGAATGTCCCTTTTACCGTGAGGGAACTTGCTGGCATGGGGCTTTATCCGTATGAAATATCGCCGGCATTAACACCTGATGAGGCAATCGAAATGGTTGGCCTTGCTGATAAGGCAGGGTCGCTTATAACAAACCTGAGCGGCGGTGAAAGAAGAAGGGCATTTATTGCCATGACCCTGCTTCAGGGGGCAGGTCTGCTTCTTCTTGATGAACCCCTTGCAAATCTGGATATAAAGTACCAGATAGAACTCTTAAGGCTGTTAAAAGAGCTGAGAAAAAACAGGAACCTCGCGGTTGTCATGGCGCTGCATGATATGAACGTAGCGTTGCAGTTCGAGAAAATAATGCTAATAAAGCAGGGAAGAATACTGGGTGTTGGAAGTCCGGACGAAGTGATGACAGACGCTTTGCTCCGGCAGGCATTTGAAGTTGAACTCGAGGTAAAAAAACATGGTTCAGGAGGAGCATATATAAAATACCAGGATATTTTTTAGTAATTGATTACCGTCCGGCAGTGTGGAAAATTTAAGGATGTGTTTCAGGATATTTACAATCGGGGTTTCCGTGTCAGTTATAAAAATTAGTTCAGGAGGAGATGGCAAATGAAGCGAATAATCTTTTTAACACTTGTATGTCTGCTGACAGCTAAAGCTGTGGTGGCAGATGAGAGCCGGCTGTTAAAGATAGGAGAGGTTGTTGTTACTGCTACAAGGTATGAGGAGGAACTGCGGACCGTTCCGGCGAATGTAACGGTCATAACTGAAGAGGATATCAACAACTCAACAGCACAAAACATCCCTGACATTTTGAGAACCGAGGCAGGGATTCAGGTAAATGATATTGCGGGAAACCGCCGGAATATCACAGTTGACATACGCGGTTTCGGAGAGACTGCAGGCCTTAATACACTTGTGCTTGTTGACGGAAGACGCGTGAACCAGGCAGACCTGAGCGGCACTGACTGGACCCAGATACCCCTTGACAGGGTTAGAAGAATCGAGATTATAAGGGGGGGCAGGGGAAGCATCCTTTACGGTGACAATGCTGCAGGCGGTGTTATCAACATTATTACAAAAGAGGGGAAAGAGTTCAGGGCAGGGGCTGGTGCGGCAGCCGGGAGTTATGATACTTACCGGGGAAATGCAGACCTTTCAGGCAGTCTGCATAACCTTTCCTATGCCTTATCCGGAAGCTATCTTTCCTCTGACGGTTACAGGGATAACAGTGACACAGAGACAAAGGACCTGGGCCTCAACTTGAATTACTATGTGCGTGATTTCCTGAAGCTTAATTTCAGCAGCGGGTATCACAAGGATAATACCGGACTCCCCGGGGCATTGAAAGACAGTGATTTTGATGCCGGTGCTTCGAGAACTGATTCCGTAAATCCCGCCGATTTTGCCAAGGTTGAAGATTATTATTTCAAAGGCGGGCCTGAGCTGTATTTCCTCGATGACAGCCTGACCAGGGTTGATATTTCTTACAGGAAAAGGGACTTCCTGTCTTTTGCCTCTTTTGACGGAGGAAACTTCCTTGGTGATACAGGGATTGAAACGCTGACTCTGTCCCCGCAGTTACTGCTTAGAAATAAAATAAGGGACATGAAAAACGCCCTGACCGTTGGTTTTGATTACCAGGATGCAGAAGAAAAAATTGTGAATGATTCGCTCTTTTTCGGTACCCGGACAATAGGAAAATACAAGCTTGAAAAAAAGAATTACGGGTATTATGTCCACGATGAAGTCAGTGTGACAGACAGCCTGCTGTTTTCTGCAGGATACCGGTATGACCGGGCGGATTTTACTTTTGATCCAGGTTCGCCTGACCATACAACCATGGATGAGGACCTGTTCACGGCAGGTGTTAATTATAATTTCTACAAAAAATCCTATATCTATTTAAACTTTTCAAGAAGTTTCAGATACCCTGTGCTTGATGAGCTCTTCAGTTTTTTCACCAGCACGATAGAAACACGATTATTTCCTCAAATGTCAGATGATTTCGAGATAGGTGCACGGCACTATTTCACGGATATAACCTATGCCCATATAAACCTGTTCAGAATCAGTACCGAGCAGGAGATATTTTTTAATCCCGCAACTTTTATGAATGAAAACCTGGACGGCAAAACCCGCCGGGACGGTGTGGAAATTTCATTCAGCACCCGGCCTTTTACATGGCTTAGGTTAAAAGGCAGCTACACTTATCTTGATGCAGAGATAAAGGAAGGCATGTTTAAGGGCAATGATGTGCCTAATGTACCTGACCACAAAGCAACTTTAGGGACAGTGCTGTTCCCGTGGCAGGGGTTTTCAATTGCCCTGAACGGGGTCTATATAGGCAAACGTCCTTTTGTGAGCGATTTTACAAATAAATCCGGCAATCAGGAAGATTATCTGGTTGTAAACGGGAAAATAAAATACAGATGGAAGGCACTCTCTGCATTTCTGGATATAAACAACCTGACAAATGAAGAATACTCGGAATACGGGGTACTCGGCGGTTTCCCGGTTGAGAAGGCATTTTATCCGTCACCAAAGAGAAATTTTCTTATGGGGTTATCAGTTGATTTTTAGAAAATTCTGATAATATTGTTATAAGATTAAGGGAAAGCATAAAGGCACATTCATGTAAAGCTGTTTTTTCACAAGGTGTTTTAAATGACACTGATAAAGACATTAATTTTCTCTGTATCTGTTCATATTTGTTTTGCCGCACTCCTCTTCATTCCTGCTGTTTTTTCGGACAGGAACGGCCTGATTTACGGAGATGAACACGGAACGCACAGTGAAAAAGTGTTTTTCGTGAAGCTCGCAGCAGATACCGGTACCCGGGATAGCCTTGTTTCGAATTTCCGGGAAAATGAGAGCAGGCCTGGCAATAATCAGCCTATTATTGAAAAGAAAAAAACAGGGCGTGAAAAATCCCTGCAGGTTAAAGTACAAAAGGCTATTGCTCCTGAGGCCCGGAATATAACTGTACCGGTTGACACCGTGGGAAAACAGGATTTTCTTTCTCACAGGGCTGAAGCAGATGAAGCAGGCAAACTCAATGAGCAGGAAGAGACCGCTGACAACGTTTTACCGGTGAATTATGAAACTGCAGGGGATGAGGTCATTGATATTTCATACGCACAAGGGACGGCTGCCGGTGTTTCCAGTGGCCCGGTTTCCCATGAAGGCAAAGGGGGACCCGAAAAGAATAAAGAAGGGAGATTATTTTCAGTAGAAGTTTTTGATCTTATAAGGGGTTCTATCGAAAGAGTAAAAACCTATCCCTTTTTGGCCAGAAAAATGGGTATAGAAGGGGCTGTACATATAAGTTTCAGGATTAATCCGGATGGCGAACCGCAAAACCTCAAAATCCTGAAAAGTTCCGGTTCGGACATCCTTGATACTGCGACCATGGATATTGTAAAAAAAGCAGCGCCTTTTCCGTATGTAGAAAGTATTATAGAAGTTCCAATAGTGTTCAGATTGAATTAAATTATCACTTGTAAATTACAACAAGAGGATTTGTTCTGTAAAAGAGGGCTTAAGAAGAATAACCTTTTTATCAAGGATCTCAATCTCTCCTTTTTTCAGAAAACTGTCAAGAAAACGGGTTACTGTTTCCCTTGAGACAGATGCATATCCGGCAATGTCTTTATGTGTAAGTTTCAAAGTGATAATAGTGCCTCTCCGGTCTTTTATGCCGTTTTGCTCCCCGAGAAGGTTGAGCACCGCCCGCACCCTGTGTTCGGCATCTGCAAAACTCAGGACCCTGAGCCTCATCCACGCTTCCCTTAATCTCGAGCAAAGCATTGAAATTATATGTCGCAGCACCTTTTCATTTGATAATAAATATTTCTCAAAGTCTTTTCTTGTGATTAGCCATATGTCAGAATCTTCCATTGCTATTACCGTGGCCGGTGATGTTTTCATATCTAGCAGGGCCATCTCGCCGAAGAAATCTCCTTTTTTGTGTATTGCAAGTATCTGTTCTTTTCCATCTTCGCTGATCTGCACGGCTTTTACCCTGCCTGAATAAATAAAATACATATAATTCGGTGTATCTTCTTCTAATAAGATTACCTTGTTTTTTGAAAAATGCTTTTCAATAAGAATTTTTCCCAAGTTGGATAGTTCTCTCTCAGAAAGGCGTTCAAAGAAAGGAAAGCTTTTTAAAGAACTGGCACTCCTGGATTTCCCGTGCTTTAATAACCCCATTGCAAGACCCCTTGTTTAAATTATATCATTCTTTCCAAAGAAAAAAAGCCCTTTATTGTTTTTAAGGCATTTTCATGGCAATATAAGAATACGACGCAGGGACTTTTTTTGAGAGAGCTCTTTAAGGTTTAATGCCTGGCTGTATATAACATCTTGTTATTTAATAGAAAAAAGCGGTTGCTTAATTAACTCGCCGCTGCAGATAGGGCATTTCCCGGGTTTTTTCAGCTTTTCCCTTTTTCTGAATACAAAGCCGCACTTTCTGCATTCAGCAGGCGTTATAATCAGTGCGAGCCCTTTTTTATTCGTTGTTTTTTGTATGTGTTCAAGGTGGGCATTAACCTCTTTTTCAGATACTTTGACTGCCGCGGATATATCCTTTGAAGACAGGGTTTTTCCTTTCAGAACAGAGATTATGTTCTGGCGGACAGTCTCTTTACGTTCAACCGGGATACGGGGTTTTTTTGGCTTCATTTTCATATATTATCATCAAAACATATATACTGTAGCTCGTTTTTTAGTCTTTTTAAACCCCTTTGATTGTTTTAGGTATGCGGAGGGAGTGCGAGGGTTAAAAAAAAATTCGTGTCTGAGTCCCGAAGGGGTGAGCCTGCCTGCCGGCAGGCAGGTTTGAATAATTTTACTGAGGACGACCATAGCAGACTGTATAAAAACAATCACGGGGCACCTTTCTTTGCCTACTTATAAAACTTAGTTTCTAAGTTTTTCAAATGAGATGTAAAAAAACATTTATTGAATTGACCTGCTTTGTTTCATGAGAAGAAAGTCAGCAGGTCTTGTTTTTTCTTTAGAGGGTAAAGCAAATGACACAGTGAGTGTCAGCGAGTGGATGTAATAAAAATCTTTTTTCCTTACATTTAAAAACTTATTTCTGGAAGTTTTTTAAATTGGTCGGCTTGTGGGACGAAACCCCACATAAAAGATCACTCTCCCATCACCTGCACAAAAACCTTCCGTGAGCGCGGGCGGTTGTCATGGTCAATAACCACTATCTGCTGCCACGTTCCTAAAATAACACTGCCCTTAGATACCGGAGCTGTCAGGCCTGGCCCCATAAATGTCGCACGTATGTGTGAAAAGCCATTGTCATCCCCCCATGTCCTGGAATGACGGCTGTGCATTGTGTGCGGTGCAAAATTCTCAAGCTGCTCCTTCATATCCCCGATCAGGGCTGGTTCGAATTCAATTGTAGTGATGGATGCCGTTGAGCCGACCGCAAAGACATTGACAATACCGTTTTTCACTTTGGATTTTGAGACTATTTCCTGTACTTCGCCGGTAATATCTTTAATATCAGAAAATCCTTTGGTTGTTATTGAAAAATATTCTCCAAAGACCATATTTACCCCCTGTTAAAATGTAATTTTAACTGTTTATGCAGATTTCAAAAGATAAACACTCAGATTATTTTAATCTATAGGCATATGTTATTCCAAACTCCCCTGCCAAACTGTTAAAATATCCGGATGTCCGTTGACGAACTCATAATAGAGGGTGCAAAACAGAACAACCTTAAGAATATAAACCTGACCCTGCCCCACAACAAGGTCATTGCTGTTACAGGGGTATCCGGCTCAGGGAAATCATCCCTGGCCTTTGATACGATTTTTGCAGAAGGGCAGTGGCGGTTTATTGAGTCGCTTTCCACATACGCAAGGCTTTTTCTTGAAAAACTCGACCGCCCGGATGTTGATAAGATTCAGAATATAAGGCCTGCAATCGCCCTTGAACAGCGCAATCCTGTTAAGGGTTCCCGCTCAACAGTAGGTACAGTAACAGAGATATATGATTATCTCAGGCTCCTTTATGCAAAGATTGCAAAACCACGGTGCCCTGAATGCGGCAGGGACTTAAAGGCATGGACACCTTCCTCGGCAGTTAAAGAACTCGTGGAAAAACATACGGGGGAAAAAGCCCTGATAATCTTTGAATCAGATGGAACAAAAGAGGAACTTCAAAAAAAGGGCTTCCACAGGGCGTTGATTAACGGTAAAGTAGTGGATATTTCATCAATCCCCAATCCCGTAAAGGAACGTGGCCCCAAGGGGACTTTACGTCGCCAATCGTCAATCAGTATAGTCCTTGACAGGCTTGTAATAAAAGATGAGCCACGACTTTCTGATTCAATCGAGACATCATGGGAATACGGGGATAAAGGCGTAAAGGTTGAATTTGTTGGCGCCCTGCCCGGAGAAGATAAAACCCTTGTATTTCATTCTGAACTTAAATGTAATAACTGCAACACAGTAGTAACAAAACCCCAGCCGCTTCTGTTTTCTTTCAACCACCCGCTTGGTGCGTGCCCTGAGTGCAGGGGATTTGGAAATACACTTGAATATTCAGAGGAAATTATTGTTCCTGACCCGGACCTTTCAATAGACAAGGGAGCTATAGAGCCGTGGAGCAAGCCGGCCTGTAAATGGTGGTACAGACAGTTTGTAAAGGCAGCAAAAAAAAAGGGTATTAAACTGAATGTTCCTTACAAAAGCCTCTCTAAAAAGACAAGGGAGTTGATTTTTAAGGGAAATGATGATTTTTACGGTTTGAAAGATTTTTTTGAGGAAATGGAAAAAAAACGATACAAGCTTCATGTGAGGGTATTTTTAAGCAGATACCGGAAACCGGTGACGTGCAGAACCTGCAATGGTAGCAGGCTTCGGCCTGAAGCGCTTGCTTTTACGGTCGGGGGTTTAAACATTGCCCAGCTTGCAGGCATGTCCATATCAAAGTTAAAAGTTTTTTTTTCAGATCCTCATCTTACCGGGTACGAACAGGAAATGTCGTCAGAGATACGCAGGCAGATTGTTCTGAAACTCGGTTTTCTCCTCAGGGTAGGTATGGGGTACCTGACCCTTGAAAGGCAGTCTAAAACCCTCTCAGGCGGTGAGTCACAAAGGATAAATCTTGCAAATCAGCTCTCTTCAAAGCTTACAGGCACACTATATGTCCTGGATGAGCCTACAGTAGGGCTTCACCCGAAAGATGTGACAAAAGTTACCGGGATAATAAGAGAACTCGCTGACATCGGCAATACCATCATTGCGGTAGAACACGACAAGTCAGTAATTAATTCTTCTGACTGGATAGTAGAGCTGGGTCCGGGAGGCGGCAGGGAGGGAGGGAACCTGCTGTTCTCAGGAAGCAGAGAAGATTTTCTCAAATCCCATACATTGACAGCCGATTACTTAAATAATGCAGAGTCAATACCTGTACCGGGGTACAGAAGAAAAGGCAACGGTAAAACACTCTCAATAAAAGGAGCCTGTGGACATAATCTTAAACACATAGATGTGAACATCCCGCTTCAGACCCTGGTATGCGTAACAGGTGTCTCCGGTTCAGGCAAAAGTACTGTAATAAAAGATACTATTTATAATGCCGTTACAAAGGCCTTCAAATCAGGGTTTGAAAGCCCCCTGCCTTTCAAGTCTATGAGAGGTCTTGAATATCTGAAAGGGGTTGGGATTATAGACCAGCGCCCGATCGGCAAGAGCCCGCGCTCTAATCCGATTACATATATAAAAGCATTTGACCCTATAAGAAAACTCTTTGCAGGGCAGATTCATGCAAAAAACCTCGGTTATGGGCCGGGGCATTTTTCGTTTAATGTTGAGGGTGGCCGCTGCGAGGTGTGCATGGGAGACGGTTTTCAAAAGCTTGAGATGTATTTTTTTGAGGACCTGTATATCAGATGCGAAGAATGCGGTGGCAGGAGATATAAACCTGAAACCCTTGCAGTTACCTATGAAGGCAAAAATATTCACGAAATCCTTGAATTAACAGTTGATGAGGCACTTAAATTCTTCTCTGGTATTTCTTCCCTGACAAAAAAATTTGAGCTTATGGCCTCTGTGGGGCTTGGATACCTTAAACTCGGTCAGCCTGCTACAACCCTTTCAGGAGGTGAGGCACAGCGCATTAAGATATGCAATGAACTTGGAATAGCAAACCGGACGGGTTATCTATACATACTTGATGAACCTACTGTTGGACTTCATCCGGAAGATATTAAGAAACTGCTCAGTGTACTGAATGACCTGATAGAGGCTGGAAATACAGTGCTTCTGGTTGAACATAATCTTGATGTAATAAAATATGCTGACCGGGTTATAGACCTTGGGCCGGAAGGCGGAGACCGGGGCGGAAACATCGTTGCTCAGGGAACTCCTGAGGAAATAATAAAACAGAAAGATTCACACACAGGTATGTATTTAAAGGAATACCTTAAGCAATAAAAATGACTCGTATGAGATATTTTTATATGGTTCAAACCGTTCAAGCTGTTTAAACGGTTTAAACTGATTAAACATTTTTAGCAGTATATCATGTTATAATTCTGCAAAATCACTATGCTTCCAAAGGACATTAAAGATAAAGAAAGCATCCTGAACTTCCTTAAGACCAAGGCCAACAGGCCGGTCAGCCTGAAGGAAATTGCCAGGGTACTTGGCATTCATAAAAAAGAAACCCGCCCGCTTAAGCGAATAATTAATTCTTTAGTAAGCTCAGGGGATATTTTTAAGACCCGTTCAAACCTGTACGGGGTTGCCGAGAAGATGAGCCTGGTTACGGGTTTTTTTGAAGCGCACAGGGATGGGTATGGATTTGTACTGCCTGATAAGATAGGCGAAAGAGATTTTTTTATTCCCCCGAGAAAAACCTCCGGCGCGATGTCCGGTGACCGGGTTGTTGTCAGGGTTGAAAGTGCAGCAAAGAGGGAAGGGAGGATAATAAGGATTCTCCAGCGGGGCAGGAAGAAGATTGTCGGAACACTCGGCTACGGGAAAAACTTATATTATGTAAAACCAAAGGACAAAAAAATCCATTTTGATATTTATGTAAGTCCGGAGTCTAAAGCAAATGCAAAGATAGGGGATATAGTTGTTGTCGAACTCACATCCTATCCTGCTGCGTCAATGCAGGCCGAAGGCAGGGTCCTGAAAGTCATAACCGGGGAGGATAGCCCAAAAATGGAAGTCGACATTATAATCGAGGACCATTCCCTTCCCTTGAAATTTCCTTCCCATGTACTTAAAGAATCGGGAAACTGTGAAATAAAAACAAGTGCTCACGGAAGGACTGATTGCCGTCATCTTCTGACAGTTACCATTGACGGGGAAATGGCAAAGGACTTTGATGATGCAATATCAATAAAAAAGACTGCCCGGGGCTTTACCCTCTGGGTGCATATCGCCGATGTCAGTCATTATGTGCCATGGGATTCTGCAATTGACCTCGAGGCAAGGAACAGGGGCACAAGCGTGTATTTCCCACACAGAGTAATTCCCATGCTTCCTAAAAAACTTTCAAATAACTTATGCAGTCTTGTACCGAAATCCGACAGACTTACGTTTACGGTCGAGATGCAGTTTAATAAAACTGGAGAACTGATTAAAAAGGATTTCTACCAGAGCATCATAAACAGCAATGAGAGAATGACCTACACTTCTGTAAAGAAAATCCTTGCAGACAATGACAGGACCGAAAGAAATAAGTACGGGTATCTTCTTGAGAGCTTTGAAATAATGGAGGAGCTTTTTGAGCTTCTCAGGGGGCGCAGCATAAAGCGCGGCAGTCTTGATTTTGATTTGCCCGAACCAGAGGTACTTCTTGATATACAGGGAAGGCCTGAGGCAATAATCAAGGCTGAACGAAACCTGAGTCATATGATTATCGAAGAGTTTATGATAGCAGCAAATGAGGCTGTTGGCTCTCATATGGAAGATCTGGGTATTCCGGCAATCTATAGAACACATGAAAAGCCCGATCCCGCCAAGCTCGAAGGGCTTAAAAAGGTTTTTAGTGCTTTTGGACTGCAGGTAAAAAAAACCGGCCCCGGTACTTTTCATAAAATCTTTAAACAGGCAAAAGGAACTGCAGAGGAATACCTTGTGAACATACTGCTTTTGCGTTCGCTAAAACAGGCCAGGTATTCCACGGAAAATATCGGACACTTTGGCCTGGCATTAAAGACTTACGTTCATTTCACCTCTCCTATCAGGCGTTACCCTGACCTTGTAGTTCACAGGATATTGAAAGAGTCTGCCGGAGGGAAAAGACCCACGGCTAAAAAGCAAAAATATCTTGAAAAGCTCCTGCCTGACATTGCCATTAATTCATCAAGGACCGAAAGGGTTGCAGAAGAAGCGGAACGGGAAGTTATAAATGCCATGAGGGTCTGGTTTATGAAGGATAAAGTGGGGGATGATTATGACGGCATTATTTCTGATATTACACCATATGGTTTGAAGGTTCAGTTGAAGGATTTTTTCATCTCGGGTTTTCTCCACGTTTCGCAGATGCCCGGGGACTATTATAAGTTCGATGAAAAACGCTATTGCCTCGTTGGAAAACACACGAGGAGGACATTTACCATAGGCGAAGAATTAAGGGTAAGGATAGAAAGAGTTGACATAGAGGAGAGGGAAATATCACTAACAGCGGTATGATACCGTTTTATTTATTATCCTGCCCTTCTATTAAAATCAGGGTACTTTCCCCTTCAGGGGAAATGAGCGGATAATATATAGCCTTTCTTCCGTTTACCAGGTGGTAACCATCATCAGAACAAACTATTTCTTCAGGAGGTTTGATATCCAGGCTTTTACCTTTCTGGGCTAATTTGGCAATAACATTACCACAGACAATATTGCAGAACTCCTTCACTCCGTCAGAGATAATTTCCCTTGAGTTGTTTTTGATATCTCCACCGATTACTGCGGAGGCAATTAACTTTGCAATTTCAGAAGAGGATGAAAGAACATACTCATATTTAAATTTTCCATAAATAGAAGTTGAAATCAACAGGTAGTTTTTTTCGGGTTCATCCCTGCTTATGAACCCTTTGCCTATCTTGGTATTCAGGTTAACCATGCGTTTAAACATCTTTTGGCTGAGGTCTACCATGTCATTCACAGTCTCAGGATTCTCAATGCCGGTTGGAGTAATTATCTTATCCGTAGCATATCTGCTCTGTTCCTCTTTAAAAAGGGCAAGTTCTTTTTCCAGAGCATTCCGGGATAAAACATCTTGTCTTACAAGGGCTTCTCCGATAAATATATGATCATTGCTTTGCATGGTAAGTATCTCTTCAATCTGCTCCCGGGTCAGGATGTTCAGCTTTTCAGCGATTTCGCCCATCATCAAATCAAAACGCTTCTGCTCGTTATGAAATAACTCGAAATCTTTTTCTGAAATATACCCTTTTGACAGGGCATACTCGCCGAACTTGAGGTTTTTTGTTTCCTGGTATTCTAAAGCTTCTATCAGTTGTTCCGGTTTAATAATATTTTTTTCTAAAAGAAATTGACCAAAAAATTTTATCGCCATTTTTCCCTTATCCCGGTTTTTACAGGTTCTTTAGTATTTCTATAACCTTTTCAGGTTCGAGCGGCTTTGAGATGGCATTTTTAGCCCCGAATTTTATGGCCTCCATAATCTTGCCTACAACGCCCGTGGCTGAAGAGATAACCACTATCTTGGCATCTTTATCAAGGCTTATAATATTCCTGATAGCCTGGAGCCCGTCCATCTCAGGCATAATGAGGTCCATGCATACGATATCGGGCTTCAGTGTAGTATAGAGTTGTATACCTTCGATACCGTTTTTTGCATGACCGACGACTTCGAATAAGCCCGAGTCTTCGAGGACTTTTTGCAGAAGTTGAGCAAAGACAATACTGTCATCAACTAAGAGAATTCTTCTTTTGCTCATCTGAACCTTCCTTTTCCCTTATCATAGCATTATCTCTGTACGTTACAAATAACTTATTGCAAATTTCCGATAACCGCGAAAAGTCTTTTTCAAACATGATTTTGCTAATTATAACAAAAAAACACCCTAAGTAAAAATATTTTTTAAATTAAATGACCACCTGCTCAGAATGGAGCATGGCAGCGGTCAAAAATATGCTGTTATTTTTTTAACAGTTTTTTTACACTCGGGAAGGTGTCGATATTTGTATGCGGTATAAAGAGGCCGGAAACATATTCGTCCATGAACGAGCGTGATACAGAGAGCTCAAGATAGGTCATCTTTTCTGCTATCTTCTCAGCTTCTACCCACATCCTTCTGGAAAGTGTGCAGAGATAGGCGCCTTTGATAGAGGTATTTCCCAGAAATTCAAATTTCTCTTTCGGCAGGTCAGGCAGCATGCCGAGGATGATGGCCTTTTCTATATCAAGAAACTTACCGAAGCCGCCGGCTATATACATCCTGTGCACATCATTGAATGTATAGCCTGCCTCTTTAAGAAGGATGGAAAGTCCCGCATATATTGCCGACTTTGCCCTTATGATGTTTTCAATGTCAGGCTCTGTAAGGACTATATCCCTGCTGTCAGCTGAATAAATAACAAACTCGGGCCCGTTATCTCCTTCCCGTATTCTATCAGAAACACCTTCCTGTAATTTCCCTTTCTGATTCAGAATCCCTGTAAGAAACATCTCTGAAACTGCATCAATCATTCCTGAGCCGCATATACCGATCGGGACGCCATCACCAATTACTTTTATCTCGGGCTCAAGGGAATTGCGGTTAATTATTATGTCTTCAATAGCCCCGTCTGTTGCCCTCATCCCATGCTTGATGCCGCTGCCTTCAAAACACGGGCCTGCAGAGCAGGCAGCAGCCACAAGCCACTCGGAATTTCCAAGAACTATCTCACCGTTGGTGCCTATGTCCATAAAAAGACAGAGTTCTTTTTTCCGGTGGAGCCCTGAAGCAAGGACACCTGAAACTATATCTCCGCCCATATAGCTTGCAACACACGGGAATGTATATATGGGGGTGTTTTGATTAACCTTTATTGCGATATCCCCTGCATAGGAAAGAGGAAAAATGTTTGCTGTTGGAATATAAGGCTCTTCTCTTATAAAAGATGGGTCAAGGCTTAAAAAAAAGTGTGTCATCGTTGGATTTCCAGCTATAACTATGCTGTCTATGGAATCAGTATTTATGTCATTGGTTTTTATCAGTATTGAAAGAAGTATATTGATGTCGGCGATAACAGCCCTGTTTAAGCCCCTTAATGCATTATGCTCGGTTGCGTAAACAATCCTTGTAATAACGTCATCCCCGAATTTTATCTGTGAGTTATAGGTGGAGGCAATATCAACAAGGTTTCCATCTGTCAGGTTTATGAGGTAGACCACGAGCGTTGTGGTCCCGATGTCGATTGCAACACCATAACGCGGCGTTTTTTTGTTGCCTGCAAAGATGTTGGTAATTTCGTAGCACCCTTCACTCTGGATTATGCTGAGGGTTATTTCCCATTTCCTTTCCCTGACTACCTTTGCAAGGTTTATCAGGAATTTGTAAGGGACCCTAAGGCATCCCAGCTCTTTTGAGGAGATTTCCCTTTTTAATCTTTCAAGGTCGCTTATATTGTCAGTGAGGGACGGCGGGGGAAGCTTGAGGATGAACCTTTCTGTCGGAGGCTCGATTTTAGTCTCCAGTGAGCGCAGGAGCGCCTGAAGGTCTTTTGACTTTCCAGTGGCAATTTTACCTTCAACCGTAAGGAGCGATTCTTTTGGTATCTCAATCGAAATGTCACTCTGAGGGAAGCTCTGGCATGCCAGGGCATGGCCTTTGTCCAACTCTTCCTTTGAAAGTTTTATTTTTGAACGTGTACTGAAAGAACCAGAGTTAATTGCTATCCTGCATTTACCGCAGGTGCCCTTTCCGCCGCAGGAGGATGTCAGATAAACATTCTCCTTTTGAAGCGCCTCCATGATGGAGATGTCTGGCGAGGCCGGTACACTTTTACCTGAGTGAAGTTGTATTTTCATTTTTACTTTAAAGAGAGGCACAAAGCAGCAAAGGCACAAAGCAAAAAGTTTTTTTCTATATGCCTTTGTGGCTCGTCTCTCGCCCCTCGTCTATCGTCCTTCTACCTCTTTGCCTTGCAGACTGTCATTTATTCAGTTCCTTTACGGCATCCATGGCAAAATATGTAAGTATTATGTCAGCGCCTGCCCGTTTTATGGAGATCAGAACCTCCATGATGATTTTCTTTTCATCAATCCACCCGAGTTTTGCAGCCGCCTTGACCATCGAATACTCACCGCTTACGTTATATGCAGCGACCGGGATATCAAAGGTGTCTTTTATATCAGAGATTATATCCAGATAGGACATAGCCGGCTTGACCATAACAATATCCGCACCTTCCTCAATATCAAGAGCAACTTCTTTGAGTGCCTCCCTCCTGTTGGGGGGGTCCATCTGATAAGACCGTCTGTCTCCAAATTTCGGTGATGACTCTGCTGCCTCCCTGAAAGGGGAATAAAATGCAGAGGCGTATTTGGCCGCATAACTCATTATAGGGATATCCTCAAAGCCCTGCGCGTCAAGCGTATCCCTTAAAATAGCTACCCGGCCGTCCATCATATCTGAAGGTGCAACAATATCAGCTCCTGCCTTTGCATGGGATAAAGCCTCTTTTGCAAGGAGTTCGAGCGTGGGGTCGTTTAAAATCTTGCCGTTCTTTACGATACCGCAATGACCATGGTTTGTGTATTCGCAGAGACATACATCGGTAATGACTACCAGTTCAGGGATTTTGTCTTTGATTGCCCTTACGGCTTTTTGTACAACCCCTTTATCGCTGTAGGCCCCCGAGCCGCGTTCATCTTTATGTTCGGGAATACCAAAAAGCAGGACCGCCGGGATCCCGAGCTTGTATGCTTTATGAGCTTCTTTTACAGCCTCATCTACAGAAAGCTGGAAGCAGCCCGGCATTGATGTTATTTTTTTTCTCACACCTCTTCCAAAGGTTACAAACATTGGATATATAAAATCTTCCGGCCGGAGCTGGGTTTCCCGAAACATTGCTCTTATTACTTTATTATTCCTGAGCCTGCGAGGCCTGTGGACTGGGAAAGACATTTCTTCCTCCTTTTTTTATTTTGGCTTTTTTTAAATTATTGATGCAAAGTTTTTTTCTACCCTTATAAGGTTCAAACCGTTCAAATAGTTACTGTTTAAACAACTTGAACTGCTTGATCGGATTTAACTTGTTAATTTTATAAGTATACCAGATTCAAGTCTTGCTCCAGACAGTTTTTAAACTTTATGCCCCCTATGAGAACACTGAGAGTCCCCGGATTCTGCCTGGTTACTATCGTAGGGCTCAATATGGATAACAACATCAATAACAGAAGGGAACTCCTTTTTAATAGTCTTTTCAACTGAATGTGCCAGCTCGTGTGCATCCTGCGTTTTCACTTCCGGGGCAACCAGGATGTGGAGGTCTATGTTAACAGCGCCTTCTTTGCCTCTTGTCCTTATTTCATGGCAGCCCTTTACGCCTTTTATCCGGTTTGTTATTTTTTTTATTTCGTCAGTATTGATACATGCTGCATCAGTCAGAACATATGTGGCAGATTTAAGTATCTCAAAACCCATTTTTCCGATAAGAAAGGCGATGATGACAGCAGCAATTACGTCAATAACAGGATACCCCATTTTTGCGGAAATAAGGCTTATAACCACTGATATTGATACAAATATATCGCTTCTTGTATGCAGGGCGTCTGCCAGCAGGAAATCGCTTTTCAGTTCCCGGCCCTTTCTTGTTTCATACTTCATTACCACAATGTTGACAAAAAGTGTTAACGCCATAATTATGAAACTTATGGAAGTTACCTCAATGCTATGAGGTATTTTTAAACCGAGGTAGGCCTTTTTTAATATCTCGAAGCCAGCGAAAAATATAAGTACGGCAATTGCAATAGTTGAAAGGGTTTCGTATTTCCTGTGCCCGTAAGGATGGTTTGTGTCAGGGGGGTGTGAAGCTATCCATATGCCCACAAGCCCAAAAATGTTGGAAGTTCCGTCAAAAAATGAGTGAAAACCGTCTGATAGCATACTTATGGAGCCTGTTTTATAACCGTAGAGGATTTTGGCTACAGCAACCCCCATATTAAGAAGAAGGATGTATAGAAGGACCTGTCTGACCTTTCTCAGGCGTGTCATAGTGTTTCCTACACTTGATAACACAGATAAGACTTAAATTACATCTATAAAATTTTTCAAGCAGCCATCTGTGAAATCAGTCTTTTGGAATCTATGTAATCAATGCAAGTATTATTTGCATTATAAACTATTTTAAACTACTTCCCAATACAAAAATCGCTGAAGATCCTGTCAAGGATATCATCTGTTGTGGTAGATCCCACTATTTCTCCGATAGAATCAAGGGCATCCCTTAATTCAACTGCCAGAAATTCAGGAGGAACTTTTTTGATATCCCTGATAAAAGAATTTATTGATGAGAGCGCTTTTTTCAGTGCGTGCACATGTCTTACATTTGTAACGATTGCTGCGCCGGGTGAAAACCTGCCATTTACAGCCGTTTTGGCTATTTTATTTTTTAAATCATCAAGCCCTGTCCCCTTAAGAGCAGAGATACTGACCGTTTTTCCGTCGGATTCTCCTTTGGTGCGGATTTCCGATAATCTTATTTTCTGCGGAAGGTCGGTTTTATTTATAACAAGAATGGTATTTTCAGTGTTTGATTTTCGGATCAGTTGCCTGTCGGTATTATGGAGATTTTCGCTTCCGTCCAGGATAAGAATGACCAAATCTGCTTCCTTCATTGCCATGAGGCTTCTTTTTACCCCTTCCTTCTCAGCAATATTTTTAACTTCCCTTATCCCTGCGGTATCCATAATCCTTACAGGGATACCATGAATATTAAGGTAATCCTCAATGATATCCCGGGTAGTCCCGGGAATTTCTGTTACAATAGCCCTGTCCTGTTCAAGAAGTGCGTTAAGAAGAGACGACTTGCCTACATTAGGTCTCCCTATTATTGCTGTTTTAAGTCCTTCCCTCAGAATTATGCCGAATTGTGAACTGCCTGTAAGCTCTCTCAGGGAATTCAGAATCTTTAAAGCCATATTCTGCAGCTCTTTTAAGGAGGGCGGTTCTATATCTTCATCAGGAAAGTCAATATATGCTTCAACAAAGGCAATAAGTTCGACCAGTTCTTTCCTTATCGACTCTATTTTTTTTGAAAGCCTTCCCCTGAGTTGTTCGACTGCTGCCTTCTGGCTCTGCTCGGTCATAGAATTTATTACATCAAGCACAGCCTCTGCCTGGGCAAGGTCAATCCTGCCATTTAAAAATGCCCTGCGGGTGAATTCTCCGGGTTCAGCAAGCCTTGCCCCGCCTTTTATGACGAGCTCAAGGATTCTTCTGAGTGACACAGGACCTCCGTGACAGTTTATTTCTACAATATCCTCCCTTGTATAGGTATGAGGTGCGGTCATTACAGAAACCAGCACTTCATCTAAAATCTCTTTTTTGGTATTTATGATATGGCCATAAACAATTCTGCGGGAAGTTTTTTGCTTAAGAGACTTTTTTCCGGGAGAAACAAAAATCCTGTCAGCTATTGATACTGAATCCCTGCCGCTAAGCCTTACAATTCCGATGCCGCTATGACCTAAGGGGGTTGATATCGCGGCTATAGTATCCTCGGTCATCATGGTAAAGTTTAAAAGATGTCGGATGCAAGATACAAGATACAAGATTTTTTATATTACTCTGTATCGTATTAAAGCTTAGTTCATTACATAGACATAACTAAACAGGCCCGATTCGGAACTTTTCCATTATGCTGCAGAACTTTTGGTTTTTTTATTTACGAAATATTGCTGGATGATACTCAGGAGGTTGCTTATAACCCAGTAGAGAACGAGCCCCGACGGAAACGTTAAAAACATGAAGGTGAAGACAATCGGCATAAGCATCATTATCTTTGCCTGCTTCGGGTCCATGCCTGATGGGGTCATCTTTTGTTGAAGTACCATCGAAAGTCCCATTGCTATGGGAAGAACATAGTAAGGGTCTTTTTCTGAAAGGTCCTGTATCCACAGGATAAAAGGGGCCCCCCGGATTTCAATGGCAATCAGTAATATTTTATAAAGGGCAAAAAATACCGGTAGCTGGATCAGCATCGGCAGGCATCCCCCGACCGGATTGACCTTATGTTTTTTGTATAGCTCCATGGTTTCTTTTTGTAATTTCTGCGGGTCTTTTTTATATTTTTCTTTTAAGGCGGCCATGTGAGGCTGTACTGCCTGGAGCTTTTTCATTGATTTCTGGCTTTTGTTGATAAGGGGAATGAACGGTATCCTTACAATAAGAGTAATCAGTACTATTGCCCATCCGTAATTACCTACAACCCTGTAAAGAAACTTCAGAAGCCAGAAAAGAGGCCTTGATAATATGGAAAAAAATCCAAAATCGATTATATGTTCCAGGCCGGCATTATATTCCCTGAGGATTTCGTCTTTTTTGGGCCCGGCATATAACAGAAATTCCCCTTTCTCCCCGGTTACCTCAAAGGCAATCTCGGCATTACTGGTTTTATTGTTGCCGTCCTTTTCCCGGTTCCAGACAATCACATTATTATCCCTGCTTAGTGATGCAAGTGCTGATGCAAAGTATTTATCTTCCTGGGCAATCCACCAGATAGTCCCTTTGTATTCAACTTCGTTTTTACTTTTTCTGCCTGTGAGGCGTTTTAAAAAACCTATCCCTTCAATATTTCCCCTGTCAATATCAATCTTGTCACTTTCTTTCAGCAGGGTGGGGCCTATATGGACCCATGTCCCCTTTTCGTCATAAATACCGAACCCTGAACCAAGTGCTACCTTATAAGACCGGACACCTTTTACCTCGGTAGTAAAGTCAACCCTGTAATTGTCCTTATAGAATGTAAATATCTTCCTGATAGAAAGCCCTGAAGCATCTGTATAGGAGAAACTCAGGGTTTTACTTTTGTTAAAACTGTCAAGTTTTATGGAATCCTTGTCAACGTTATAGTTGATTTTTGCAGGTGAATCTGCTGAATCTCCCTTGAGAATAATGGAGAGAGGCGGTACTGCAAAATCAGGGGATACAAGTGAAAGCGGGTTGCCCTCTTTATCGGCATATTCTTTTAGTGCCCACTTTTTTATTGTTCCGCCCTTTGTTGTGAAGACCGCTGAATACAGATCAGTCTCAACATGTATTTCTTTTTCCTCTGCAGATATCTCTACCTGGGCAGGGGGAATCCCGGCGTGTTCAGGCAGTTCTTCTTTTTCTTCCAGTACCTCTTTGACCGCCTCCCGGGGTTTTTCTTTTATCTGCACAGGTCTTTGTGGCGATAGATAGGAAAATGCCACAAGTATAATGATTGACAGGGCTATTGCTAAAAGAGTCCGTTTTTCCATAATTTAATATTTATTAAATTTAGATTAAGCATCCTTGCTTTCATGGGATGCTACAGGGTCATATCCGCCGGGATTGAATGGGTGGCATTTTACAATGCGCTTCAGAAAAAGCCAAAGGCCATTAAGGAAACCGTAATCCTTCACAGCCTCGAGACAATAGTCCGAGCATGATGGATAGAATCTGCAGGAATCCGGCAGGAACGGTGAAATATACTTTTTATAATTTTTAACTGCAAAAACTGCTAATGCCTTCAAATAACTCTCCTTAGGGGGTTGAATTTCTATTTTAGAAAGATTAATCCCAATGAAAATTTGGTGAAATAGGGTTTGGGGATTTTTTCTTTAGTAACATGTAACGAGTTACGCGTAACAGGTTACGGCCTTTAAACCCTTTCATTAATCTGCTACACTGACAATTTTTTTCGACCCTTGGCACGCCTTCTTTTCAGGATTTGACGGCCGCCCCGTGTGCTCGTTCTTTCAAGGAAGCCATGTGTTCTTTTTCGTTTTTTCTTGTGAGGACGATAGGTCGTGTATGTCATTACTCTCCCGGTTTATTTTATAGTTTAGCGATTGAGATTTGGAATTTATCAGCCAATCATTATACTTTAAATATTTAAAAAAAATCAAACTCGTTACGTAGTGAGTGGAGAGTAGCCCTGTAAAATCCTGAGGCGTCGAGACAACGGGATAGGCAAAACTGGATACTGGATACCGGATACCGGATACCGGGTCCTGGTTAAAAAGACAAGAGACGGAAATCAAGTATCAAGCATCCGGAGACAATCTGCGATTATCAGTATTGTTTTTTCAGGGCTTATCAGCGTTATGCAATAGTCAGATTATCAATCAGCCTTGTTGTGCCGATTTTGACTGCAAGGCATATTACAGCAGGTCTTCTTATTTTTTTCATTTCTTCCATGCTTTGAGAATCAACAATTTCAACGTATTCTATTTTAGCCAGTGGTTCTGATTTTATTGTGGCGGCTATTTCTTTCTTGATATGCGGTAAATCGTCCATGCCTTTGCGTATAAGCCCTTCACCGTGCTTTAATGCTTTGAACAAAACCTCGGCAGCCTTTCTTTCTTCCCTGCTCAGATAAATATTTCTTGAACTCATGGCAAGCCCGCCTGGCTCCCTCACTGTAGGACATACGATGATATCTGTATCAAAGTTCAGTTCTTTTACCAGTTTTTTTATAACCACTGACTGCAGGAAATCCTTCTGGCCAAAATATGCCCTGCCGGGCATAATGATATTAAAAAGCTTGGCAACTACTGTTGCAACCCCGTTAAAATGCCCTGGTCTTGTGATACCGCAGAGCCTGTCATCAAGAGCCCCTATGTTAACTGTTGCGGAAAAACCCTCCGGATAAATTTCGTTGTCTTCAGGTGTAAAAACAATATCTGCATTTAGTTCAGAAAGTTTACCTAAATCCCCTTTCAGGTCTTTTGGGTACTGCATGAAATCTTCCTTTGGTCCGAACTGTGAAGGGTTTACAAATATGCTGACAAAAGTAAAGTCATTGTCATCTTTTGAACGCCTTACCAGGCTAAGATGTCCTTTGTGCAGGGCACCCATTGTGGGGACAAACCCGATGGTTTTGCCTTCCGACCTGAGCTTTTTGCTCAGGGTTTGCATGTCTTTTATGGTCTTAATAATCTGCATAAAAAAAACGTTATTTGTTATAAGTTATTCGTTATTAAGAAAAAACAATTAATATATTAGACATGAGTTGAGGTTTTTTTCAGCGCGAATAACGTATAACGATTAACTATTAACGAACTAAAATTAAAGTTTTTTAATTTCCCTCATGAGCGCATTAAAAAGCTCACGTTCTTTTAATTTTTTAACTACTTTCCCGTGTTTAAACAGTATACCTATCCCCTTGCCCCCGGCAATCCCGATGTCAGCCTCCCGTGCCTCGCCCGGGCCGTTTACCACACAGCCCATTACAGCCACTTTAACAGGATTTTTTATGTCTAAAAGCCTGGCTTCAACTCTTTTAACAAGACCTTTTATGTTTATTTGACACCTGCCGCACGTAGGACATGATATCAGCTCCGGCCCCCTCTGCCTTAAATGCAGGGATTTTAAAATCTCATAGGCTACTCTTACTTCCTCAACAGGGTCTGCTGTTAAGGACACCCTGATTGTATCCCCGATGCCCTCTGAAAGAAGTATGCCAAGGCCAACTGCACTTTTAATGGTTCCTGAAAAAGCAGGGCCTGCCTCTGAAATCCCGATGTGAAGCGGGTACCTGAATTTAGCGGAAAAAAGCCGGTAGGCTTCAACTGTCTTTAGCACGTCAGAGGCCTTAAGTGAAACCTTGATCGAAGTGAATTTCAGATCTTCCAGAATTCTTATATGCCTTCCTGCACTTTCAACAAGTGCCTTTGCAGTTGGATGCCGGTATTTCCTTAGGAGGTCTTTTTCAAGTGAGCCTGCGTTTACCCCTATTCTTATGGGGATACCCGTGTCTTTAGCAGCACTCACGATTTCTTTTATCTTGAGTTTATTCCCGATGTTTCCTGGATTTATCCTTAATCCGTCTGCTCCATGTGAAACTGCCTTAAGTGCAAGCCTATAATCAAAGTGCACATCTGCAATAAGCGGTATTTTTATGCGTTTTTTAATAGCTTTTATGGCCTGCGCTGCTTCAGGGTTCAATACGGCGACCCTTACTGCTTCACAGCCGGATGCCTGCAGTTTTTTTATCTGGGATACTGTGGAAGACACATCCAGCGTGTCGGTCTTTGTCATGGACTGCACAGAAACAGGGGCACTGCCCCCGATTCTGAGATTCCCGAGGGTTATTTGTTTAGTTGGCTTTCTTTTTTTTGTCCGCATTTTCGTTTTTGCTGCCTGTACCGGGCGAGTCGGCATAACCTCCCGTTTGGTCGTTAAGAACCGGTTCCCGGAGAGGCTCTTCTGCGGTAACCGGTTCTGGCCTGGTTTCAGGGAATCGTTTGCCGCGTTGATAAAGCATCACTGCTTTTTTATGCTCTTTACCCGTTCTTGAGAAATAGTGTGTTCCATCATTTTTCGAAACAAAATACATATAATCAACATCTGCGGGGTAGAGTGCAGCCTTTATGGATTTTATCCCGGGTGATGAAATCGGGCCCGGCGGCAACCCGTAAATAGAATAGGTATTATAAGGTGTTTTCCTTTTAAGGTCAGATCTGGTAATTCCGTCCTGCATCCTTTTTATCCCGTAAACAACTGTCGGGTCTGCCTGAAGGCGCATTTTTTTCTTCAGGCGATTATGGTACACAGCAGAAATTATCGGTCTCTCACGATTAAAAATGACTTCATTTTCAATAATAGAAGCCAGTGTCAGGACCTCTCTCTCACTCATGCCGAGTTCTTCTGCTTTCTTCTGTAACGACATGTCAAAGTTTTCTCTTAACCTGTGGACCATTATTCTGAAAATATCACCAGGGTCTGCTCCTTTTGCAAAATTGTATGTGTCGGGATATATGTAACCTTCAAGGCTCGGGGCTTCTATGTTTAGAGAAGCAAGAAAGTCATTATCCATGACAAGCTCCTCGGACCCGGGATCAATAAGACCTTTGTCCTTGAGTTTTAAAATAGTATCCTCGAGTATAGACCCTTCGGGTATGGTTATAGTGTACTGGACAATCATGCCTTTTCTGAGATGGTTAAACACCTCCCAGGGGGTCATTGAGGTATTAAGGTTATAATATCCTGCCCTCAATTTTCTATCCGTCATTGTCAGTTTCCCTAACACCAGGAATGTAAACTCATTTTTTATAATACCACCTTCCTTCAATATGCTGATGCCCTTAGAATATGTAGCACCCTCCGGAATCTTGATTTCTTTCCACATATCCCTGAAGGAAATCGGCACCAGAAAGGTCAGATAAAAAAGAAAGACTGATAAAAAGACAAAAATAAGGGCAAGAAAACGCTTCTCAGTTGTACCAATAAATCGATTTTTCATTGCATTAGACTGTCAAGATAATTTTGCAGGATTAATACCGCGGAAATTTTGTCTCTGAGGCCTTTCCTTTTTTTCCTGCTTATATTTGCTTCGAGCAGAACCTTTTCAGCGGAAACAGTGCTCAGCCTCTCGTCCCACAAAGAAACCGGCAGAGAAGTAGCTGCCTTTAATTCGTCTGCAAATTTAAGGACTTTTTCACCCTGAATGCCTATGCTTCCGTTAAGCATTTTGGGGATACCCACAACAATGGTTTCCACATCATATTCATCAATAACCAGCTTTAATGCTTCCATGCACCTCTGCCTGATTACGGTTTTTAAACCGCTTGCAGTGAGGCCCAGACCGTCACTTACAGCCACCCCTATATATTTGTCACCGACGTCAAGTCCCAATACTCTCATTTAATTAGAATGCCAGAAAAAAAAGACAAATGTAAACCCCGTTAGAAGACCTTCGCCTTTCTAACGGGAAGGCCTGCCTGCCGGCTCACACGGGGCATTAATACGCCTTAGGCGTATTAATGCCCCGTGTTCACTATAAAGGAATTAAATATTTTTATCCCCCCCTTCTTGCTTTCGCAAGAAAGCAGGGGGGGCATTCTAACTGGGTAAACCTCGCACAGGGTTTCATATCGGAAGTTTTCCATTACTCAAAGAGATTGTAAGAAGCGGCAGGGGCACAGAGGCAGAGATCGGTGATCAGCAAAAAATAACTTAATAACTAAATTACTTATTACTTGTTCTTTAAGAATAAGACATACGCATCACGCACGACGCATGATGCGACCATCTGTTAGAAATCTGTGTTAATCTGTGTAGTTACTTCAAGGTCTTTATAAAATCATCTACCGTGAGGGCCGGAAGCGTAATAAGCTGGACCGTTCCCCTTGACCCCAGCTCTACCGACATTTTCAACACGGCTTCATTATCAGGTGCGTCAAGCAGTGTCACAAAGTCATAAGGTCCGAGCACTGCATATTGCCCCAGGACCTTAATGCCCATTGCCTCTATCTCTTTGTTGACCTCCTTGATCCTATCGGGTCGCTGTTTTATGGTCTTTCTGCCTTCATCGGTAAGGTTGCTTAATGCAATATATATAGCCATAATACCCCCTTTCTTTCTGCAGAATTCTTAGCTTATTTATACTATTATTTCTGAGAGCTGTCAAGGTAATGTATGAGCTATCCGCATACATGCTCTGTTTTGGCCTGTTCTGTTCATATCACTACCTTGACAGTAATGGGAATTTTTGTTATTCTGATGAGGCCAATTTTTCTGAAAAACTCTGCCTAAACACAGAGGCCAGAATGTACAAGAAATTCTATGGACTACGGGATAGGCCCTTTAGCCTTAATCCTGATCCGGGGTATCTCTATCTCGGCCGATATCACCAGGAGGCCCTGGCTTGCCTGTCTTCCAGAGATAAAAAAAACTCACATTTCCTTATTTTTACCGGAGATATTGGTTCTGGAAAAACATCACTGCTGAGAACCTTTGTTAAGAACCTGGGACCAGAGGTTGAACTGGCACAGGTTGTTTATCCACCTAATGACCGTATTGAACTTCTCCAGATGATTCTCCGTAGTCTGGATATCAAATCCACTGAGGATACCCTTGATGCCCTGCGCGCAAAGATACAAAAGCATCTTGTAAGGCAGCGTGGAAAGGGGAAAAAGACACTGTTAGTGATTGATGAGGCACAAAGCCTGGGGGAGGATGCCCTCAAAGAAACCATCTGGTTTTCGAAGCTCGAGGGTGATAACCAGTACCTTACTCGATGCTTTGCCAGAGTTATACTGGTCGGTCTGCCCGAGTTGCTGAAAAAGTTTTCCTCTCTCCCCGGTGTTGACTTTAAGGGGCTTGGCGTGGAGAATTTCAGCCTGCAAAACCTTCCCGACGGTGAGGTACATAAATACATCGACCTCAGGTTGGCTACTGCCGGTTGTTGTAATTTTGCGATTTTCCCAGAGGAGGTTATTAATGAGATTGGTCGTTTTTCCGGTGGAAATCCCGGTCTTATCAACATGACCTGTGATGCTGCGCTCCTGTATGGATATTGTGCTAATGCAAAGATAATTACCCTACCCATGCTTAAAGAGGTTCTCAACGACCAGTTTCATGAACAAAAGGCAGAGACCCATTCTCAACCTGAATTATACCCTGATGTTTCCATTTCTGACACTGCTAAGTCGAATACCGGAGAACAACAGTTGCTACCGGAACAAATTCAAAAAGCTTGTTCGAAAAAGTCACATCTGAAGCCTCATGATACCGGGATAGAGGATTCGTCAGTTAAGGATATGAGGCCAGGGCAGGATAATACACTTCCGTTGACTGTACTCATGTTTGAGAAAAGTGCACGGATTAGGGTACATCTTGAAGATAAACTTCAGGAGCAGGGCTTTAACTTAGTTGTACTGCCCCGCCTTGATGATCTCTTCAAAGTTCTTAGTCGATCCACCACGTTGGAACTGCAGGTCCTTGTGGCAGATGCTGCTTTCTTTTTTACCGAGGGTGGACGTGAAGAACCCTTTGGCAAAAGAGCACTTGACAGGATACAGGCTGTCTATCCCTATTTACCTTTAATTATAACCTCAACGCTTCCTCTAACGTCAATACGGACAAAGCTTTTTCAGAGAGGTGTACCTTTTCTCCTGAACAAGCCGGATTTAAATTGTGTTGATATGTCTGAAGTCCCGATACGTTTCAATATGTTTTTTGATGAACTTAAAAGTTGTCTGAAGAACATCCATTCTCAGTTTGGTGCATTTTATCAGAGGGTTGCGGAATTGACTTATGAAAACCCCGATGTGAAAAGAGATTCATGTACGAAGAGCAGTAAAACGATACTCTGATAAAATTCTCGAGGTAACTTATGAAGAATAACCAAAAAATTGGTGAACTATTACTTGATCTGAATGTTCTGACAAAAGAGGGGCTTGAGAGGGCGCTTGAGGAGCAGAAACGCACTGGCGATCGTCTGGGGGCCATCCTTATCAGGATGAACCTCATTTCAGAGGAAGATCTTGATTATCTACTCGGCCGGCAGCTCAACATTCCTTCAATTAACCTGGAAAACTACTCGCCAACCTCCGAATTGCTTGCGACGATTCCGGAGAAGATCATAAAGAAATATCTTGTATTCCCTATCTCGCTTAAGGATAAAACACTTACGGTAGCCACCGCAAACCCAAAGGATTTAACCATCCTTGACGATCTGGTTTACGTTACTGGTTACAAAATAGTACCGGTGGTCACTTCTATCAGTTCCCTCAGACGTAAGATACAGGATTTATTCGAAAAGCCAGCCGATTGGGAAAAGATGCTGAAGGTGAAAGAGGCGGGTGATCTTGAGATAATCAACTCTGATCGGGGCGTCAAGGAGGAAGACCTTGAAATGGCCCTTCAGTCTGCGGAAGAAACCCTCGTAGTCAGGCTGGTTAACGCGATCATTTTGGCGGCCTTAGAGAAAGAAGCCTCACATGTTCATATAGAACCCAAGGAGAATTCCTTTGAAGTCTATATGCGCATGTGAGGCTTCTTTCTCTAAG